>Ga0364873_10178_pt2 | contig 35748 bp, 33 predicted proteins | sample ExccelAu500001D3_2_FD_206928 | JGI IMG/M metagenome (GOLD analysis project Ga0364873, IMG submission 206928) | Enriched cells from Trout Bog Lake Hypolimnion, Wisconsin, USA - BchlTB.Aug07.5000.01.D3 | ecosystem: Environmental > Aquatic > Freshwater > Lake > Hypolimnion/Profundal zone | place... | reverse complement strand
AATATTTAACATCTGACTATAGAAGAAAATAGTCTAGCAATACAGATGATAACGGGGGATTAATCTTTAAAAATCAAGGAATAATAAAAAGGTAATTAGAGTACGGTTAGTCCTTTCAATTTAAAAGGTGTAAGCAAAGGATCATCAGCATCAAGTTCTGTAATCAGCATATTAATTTCTTCCGGTTTACATACCTGGAGTCGCTGAATGGTATTTAGTTTTTCTGAAATGGCTAATGAGATGGTTTTATGAGCACATTTAATCATGGCTCGTTTTACTTCTATGATCTCCCACTCAAGATCACTGATCCCGAAGTTGGCATCAATACTATTGGTACCGAGAAAGCATAAATCGGCTTTTATCTGTCCGAGACGTTCCACTACCTCTGCTCCTACCGACATCTGCGCATTCTTCAATAATTTGTTTCCCAAAAAAATCACTTCACTGGTAGGATGATCCAGCAATTCCAGGGCAATAGGTACACTAACTGTAATAAAAGTAGCATTCAGGTCGGGGGGTAATGATTTTACCAGTTCCCGAATAGTAGTACCTCCGGATAAAACTATCATCATCCCATCCTTAATCAATTGCATAGCTTTGTAAGCGATACTCTTTTTTTCAGGAAGTGAATAAATTGTACTGCTCTCCAGTGTAAAATGGAAAGATTTGGACAAAGCCCCGCCATGGACTTTTATGAGTTTGCCTTCCTCCGACAATTCCTGTAAATCCCGACGAACCGTATCCTCCGAAACATCCAGTTGCACACTCAGGTCAGATGATAAAACCTTATTATGTACATTGATCTGTTGAATAATATGGGCCTGTCTCTCCTTTTTTAGCATACTTAAAAATACTTATCCCTGACAAATAAACCGAAATAAAATTTTCACCGATAGGATGAGGGGTGTAATTTGCGGGGGTTGGCTATTGGCTATTGGGTATTGGATGTTAATTTTTTTTAGTAAAAGAAAGCAATACCATTTCGTTTAAACCAAATCCAGCCAAAAGCCAACAGCTAAAAGCTAATGACAAACAACTAACCACCCATAAAAAACAATCCGTTCCAAAATAAAACACAACCAATACGCACCTAATTATGATCTCTCCCAATACCATTCAACAGATTACCAGTCGCATTGATATTATTGATGTGGTGGGGGAATTTGTGAAGTTGAAGAAAAGGGGGACTAATTATTTGGGGTTATGTCCATTTCATAATGAGAAAAGTCCTTCGTTTACAGTTTCACCGGCAAAGGAGATTTATAAATGCTTTGGCTGTGGTAAAAGTGGGAATACCATCGGCTTCATCATGGAGCATGAAAAATATAACTATGTTGAGGCACTCAAATGGCTGGCGGCAAGGTATAATATTGAGGTAGAAGAAACAGAAACCAGTCCGGAACAGAAACTACAGGTACAGACAGCAGACAGTTTATATATCATCAACCAGTTTGCGCAGAAATTTTTTACTGATCAATTATTCAATACAGATAATGGCAGGGATATTGCCCTATCCTACTTAAAAGAAAGGGGATTCCGGGAAGAAATATTACAGAAATTCCAGGTTGGCTATAATCCGGATGCAAAAGATACCCTTACCAAAGCCTTACTTGCCAATCAATTCAATAAAGAACTTTTTCCAAAAACGGGTTTGGTCAGCCAAAGGAATACTGATGAACTGGTAGACAATTATCGAGGTCGTATCATTTTCCCCATTCATGGAAATACCGGCAAGATCATTGGTTTTGGGGCAAGGGTGATTGGTAAATCAGACAGAGGACCCAAATATATTAATACACCGGAGAATGAAGTGTATGTAAAAAGCAAGGTATTATATGGCTCCTATTTTGCCCGCACAGCCATAGACAAAGCCGATGAATGTTTACTGGTTGAAGGATATACAGATGTGGTTAGCCTGCACCAGGCTGGTATTGAAAATGTAGTAGCCAGCGGAGGTACTTCGTTAACGCGTGATCAGTTACGACTGGTAAAAAAATATACCAATAACCTCACGATTATCTATGATGGGGATAGTGCCGGGGTAAAAGCGGCTTTACGCGGACTTGATCTGGCACTGGAAGAGAGTCTAAATGTTCGGTTGGTTTTGATACCGGATAATGAAGACCCGGACAGTTATGTAAACAAAGTGGGGGTTCAGGCTTTTAATGAATTTGTCGCTTCTTCCAAAAAGGATTTTATTCTGTTTCAGTTGGAAGTGATGCTTAAAGAAGCCGGAACGGATGTAACCAAAAAAAGTGGTATCGTTAATCAGATTGCTGAAACACTCAGTAAGATTAACAAGGCAGAAGATTTTACCCGACAACAGGATTATATCAGGCAATGTGCATCTTTATTGCGTATAGATGAATCAGGGTTAACCAACCTGGTTAATAAATATAAGCGCGATAAGATCACTAAGGACGAAAAAAAGTTATCCGCTGATGAAGCCAATTATTTGCAGCAACAGGCGCAACAACCCGAAGATGTATTGGATGATAGCCAGTTTCTCATTAACCAGGATGAGATTTATGAAAAGAATATTTTAAAAGTTTTACTGGAATATGGATTACGTGCATGGGATGAGCATAAATCAATGGCTGATTATGTTTTTGATGAACTGGAACAGTTTCATTTTGACAACCCTGATCTGAATACACTGTATGAAGAATATCGATCCTGGTATCATCGTGGATTAGAACCTACCACCAAAACTTTTTTGTATCACGAAAACGAGATTATCCGAAACCTGGTAGTCAATATCAGTGTATTCCATTTTGAATTAAGCCAGCGATGGGATGAAGTGATGGAATCCATGAATATTGTGAATCGAGATACCAGTCACCAGGATGTGCTGATGAGTGTAAATTATTTTAAGCTCCGCAAAATAAAAAAGATGTTTGATGAGAACCAGCGGGACATGGAACATGCTTCATTCGAAGAACAGATGAAATTGATTGAAGTGCATAAACACCTGAAGGAAATTGAAAGAGAACTGACAAAACAGTTAGGCACTGTAATCATTAAATAATCCTGGTCTCAGAAAAACCTACTCTCTTATTTCAAATCACAGTTCCAGCAGCATATCACTATAACTATGCTGCACCAGATCAGATTCTTCAATCGCAAACTCTTTCATGTAAAAGCTACATTGCTCTTGTAAGTCCTCAATGGTTTTATCAGGAAAATTCCTATTACCGGCTTCTATTTCTAAAAATGAGCCCAGACCAGGGACTTCGTCAATATGAAACTTGACATTTTCGATAAAAAATATTTTACGGTATTTTTCAACCACTACTTTAATACCCAATGCTTTTGCAAGTAATTGTTCGGTAGCAGGACCATCAGACATCTGACTTAGAGAAAAATCGGATTGCTTGGGACCATCCTGGTTGGGACGCTGGTAAAATATCAGGGTGTTTTCAATATTCCCTTGTCTTAATTTTAGTCTGCCAGTGGGTACTTGAAAGTAAGTATCCTTTTGATGATCAAGCCCAACAAACCGGGCATTTGCAGAAAGTAAAAATGCTTCCACTTTTTCCGGGTGGAAGCATTTTGCTTTAATTTCGATATTGATAAAGCTCATTATTTTTCGGATGGGTTCTTTTTGCCCGCCAGTAATTTTTCGAGGGCTGTTTCTAATCTTCTTTTACGGGTTTCTTCTTTTTTGGCACCTTCTATCCAGCTAACATATTCTTTTTGATTAGAAAAGGAAAGAGAACTAAAGAATTCCTGTGCATCCTTGTGTTTGGTAAAAAGTTTACCTAATTCAATGGGTGCCACCACCAGTCTTTTTTCAAAATCAATCCCATTGATCTCCTGCCCTTTCACTTCTGAAAAAGCACGGGTACGATTGGGTATCTGTTCTGTTTTCTTAAACCGCATTGCGCTCCAAACATGATCCAGAGCTACCTGTCTCACACATTCGTATCCATGTCCGATCAGGAATTCCCAACTACAATCACGATTCAGATCGCTAACAATCTTACTTGTGGTTTTGGGATAAGCCACCCATAGTTTGGTGTCTTCATGTAAAGCAGGAAATACTTCCTTCAATACATTGTTCAACTGGTTTTGGCTAATGGCAAAAACCAGGGCAAAATCAACCTTCTTACTCTTCAGAAGCGGGGTGATATTTTTTGCATAGGTAATTTTTGCAAATTGTTTTTCGATGGAGGAAGGTAACCCTTGTATCAGCAGGTTCTTCTCATCTTTCAACTGTAACTTTTCAAACAAACTTTGATTTGACATGCCTAAAGAAAAATTCAGGTGAGTAAATAGCAGCGGGCAAAGTTAAAAAAATGTTACCAGAGTTTTCAAAGAAATCAGTCCAATTTTAGTAAATCACACCCAAAAAGCCCATAAAATCAATGTTTTGAGGCTTTTATGCAATTTTTAACTAATAGATTGACGAAAAATTGATCCTGAAAAACGGTAGACCGCAATGGGGAAAGATTGAGATTGGATAATATACAGAGAAATGACTACCAATTGAATAGATAAGTTACTGATAATTTACCAGCAATTCTTTTTACCGGGACTTACGTTGCCTTCTCCTGTCGCGGTGCTTAAATATCGGAACCTTGCTTTCCGTTCCTTTGAGAATACGGCCAATATTTTTTTGATGGGTTAATACCACCATCAATGCCACCATCACTGCAAAAATCCGGTATAAGGTTTCTTTTTCGTTGAAGATAAACAGTATAAAAACCATAAAAGAAACACCAGCCAAAATAGAACTGAGGGAAACAAAACGGGTCAGGTATAATACCAGTAGAAATACACCAATACAACAAACCGCAACAATGGGCTGAATGGCTACAGCCATACCCAATAAAGTAGCTACTCCTTTACCCCCTTTAAACCCTGCCCATATCGGGAAAATATGTCCGATAACAGCTGCCAGTCCCAATCCAATCATCAAATTGGTTCTTTGCAATTCATCTGTCAAATAATACGGTAATAAAATATAAAGCGAAGTTGCCACAACCCCTTTGATGATATCTACTGCCATAACAATAGTACCCCATTTAGAGCCTAGTATCCTGAAGGTATTGGTAGCACCTGCATTTCCGCTACCATAATCGCGGATATCAATTCCAAATATTGCTTTACTTATCCAGACAGCTGTAGGGATGGATCCGATACAATAAGCCAGGATAATGATCAACAATTCATTCATGGGGGGTGGTTGAAGTTTAGAACAAAGATAACGAAAAATGAAGTTAATGATAATTTAACAGATATACAAACTCCTTAAAAATACCAAATCGCTATCCATCCGTTCTTAGAAATTGTTTTTTTATGTTGAAAACCAATTAGTTGGCATGCATTGTGGATATCAGTTTCATCCTCAGCTAATAATCCACTCAGTAAAATTTGTCCTCCTTTTTCCAAACCCTGCTTTAATATATCAATATTTTTAAGTATGATATTTTTATTGATATTGGCAATGATTATATCAAATTTTGAATAAAATTTCAATATATCAATTTTATCTATTGTGATATGCTCACATTGATTGATCTGTATATTTTCCGTAGCATTTTCAATACACCAATCATCATTATCCACCGCCAATATAGATTGCGCGCCTAATTTTTCAGCCAGGATAGCCAGTATACCGGTTCCGGTTCCGAAATCAAACACAGTTTTTCCGGTAAAATCAAGTTCCCGCATCAGTTGCATAACCATATATGTGGTTGCGTGGTGACCGGTTCCAAAACTCATTTTGGGCGTAATCACAATCTCATATTCCAGATTTTGGAAAGTCGGATGAAAAGAAGCCCTTACGCCAACAAAATCATCCACCTGAACCGGTTCAAAATTTGCTTCCCAAACTGCATTCCAATTTTGTTTATTAATAATTGATAATGTATATGTTATGCTATCATTACTCAATAATTTATTTAATATAGTTTCATCAAAATCTGCTTCTTTAATGAAAGCTTTTAATTGTCCGTCCATTTCCTCAAATCCTTCATATCCCAATTCAGAAAGTTTGGCCACCAGGATATCAGATTGCTCTTCATTGGCTATCTGTATGGTTATTTCACAATAATTACTCATTAAAAAGATTGTATCTGTAAAAAAAGAATGACCCGTAAAACGGGCCATTCGGTAATCAGTATTATGCATCGGTGCCGGGCTCTCCTCCAGCTTCCTTAGATTTAAATTCAGGTTTTGGCATCAGGGCCTTGCGGCTTAGTTTGAATTTGCCAGTTTTCGGATCCAATCCTACCAGTTTTACTTTAACCATATCCCCTTCTTTGAACAGTCCATCCATACTTTCCAGTCGTTTCCAACTGATCTCACTGATATGCAGTAATCCTTGTTTACCCGGCATGAATTCTACAAAAGCACCGAATTCCTTGATTCCTTTAACGGGGCCTTCGTAAACATCGCCTACTGAAGGTACGGCAGTAATCCCTTTTACCCAGTTAACTGCTTTATCCAGACTTTCCTTGGATGCAGAGAAGATACTTACTTCACCAGTATTACCAACTTCTTCAATATTGATAGTAGCACCGGTTTCACGCTGTATTTCCTGTATTACTTTACCACCTGGTCCGATTACCGCACCGATGAATTCTTTTTCGATGATCAATTTGATCATTCTTGGTGCATGTGGTTTCACTTCCGGACGAGGCGCAGGCATACATTCGTACATGGCATCCAGGATATGTAAACGTCCTTTTCTAGCCTGTTCCAATGCTTCCATCATCACTTCCATACTTAAACCATCCACTTTAATATCCATCTGAACACCGCAGATACCATCACGGGTTCCGGTTACTTTAAAGTCCATATCACCCAAATGATCCTCATCTCCCAATATATCAGTCAAGATAGCATATTTACCATCTTCGCGGGTAATCAGTCCCATTGCCACACCACTTACGTGTTTAGGAAAAGGCACACCTGCATCCATTAATGCCAGAGAACCGGCACAAACAGTTGCCATGGAAGATGATCCATTACTTTCCAGAATATCACTTACAATACGAACGGTATATGCATAGTCATTTCCGGGCATCATCTGTTTCAGGCTACGCATGGCCAAGTTACCATGACCCACCTCTCTACGACCGGGACCGCGCATCATTTTCACTTCCCCTGTTGAAAAAGGAGGAAAATTATAATGCAGGATAAATGGTGTGTATTCTGATTTTGCGGCACTTTCTACCAACAATTCATCTAATTTAGTTCCGAAAGTAACCGTTGTAAGTGATTGAGTTTCACCCCTTGTGAATAATGCGGAACCATGCGGTGTTGGCAGCGGTTCTACTTCCATGGCCAATGGTCGAACCTGGTCGAGCTTACGTCCGTCTAAACGGATTCTGTCTTCCAGCATCATATTTCTCACCACTTCCCATTTCAGGTCTTCATAATATTTTTTGGCCAATTTTTTCTGCAGATCAGTTACTTCTTCACCTAAGTTGGCAATAACTTCATCCTTAATGGCACTATAGGCCAGACTTCTTTCATTTTTAGCAGAACCTTTCCTAGAAACCTCGTATACTTTGTCTTTTGCAAATGCATATACTTTTTCGCGAATGGTTTCGTCCTGTTCAGGTTTCTTATACTCTCTTTTTCCAGTTACACCAACTTTACTACGCAATTCAGCCTGGGCTGCAATTTGTACACGGATAGCTGCATGGGCCAATTCCAATGCTTTTACCAAATCTGCTTCTGCACATTCTTTTGCTTCTCCTTCTACCATCATCAGGTTCTTTTCGGTAGCTGCGATCAGAAATTCCAGATCAGATGCGGCCAATTGAGAACGGGTAGGGTTAACAATGAATTCTCCGTTAACACGGGCAATCCTTACTTCACTGATAATTTCTTTGATGGGAATATCTGATACTGCCAGGGCAGCAGATGCAGCCAGGCAAGCCAATGAATCCGGTAAAATTTCATTATCACTGGATACCAGGCTAATCAGTACCTGAACATCACATAGATAATCTTCCGGGAAAAGAGGGCGCAAAGCGCGATCAATTAAACGGCTGGTTAATATTTCGTAATCGTTGAGCCTAGCTTCACGTTTAAAAAATGAGCCGGGTATACGACCTGCAGAAGCAAATTTTTCCTGATAATCCACACTTAATGGAAAGAAATCCTGTCCGTCTTTTGGGTCTTTGTTCGCTACTACTGTAGCCAGAATAACACAGTTGCCCTGACTAACCGTTACAGCCCCATCTGCCTGACGGGCCAGTTTACCGGTTCCGATAGTAACCTCGCGGTTTCCCCCAAGGTCGAAACGCACACTGATTGGTTGTGATAACATATATTTTTGTTGTAATATGAGATTCCGTATACGGGCCTAAACCCTGCTAACTGATATCCCTTGTGAATAGAATGGAAGGAGCAAAAAACAGACACTAACAGAAATAACTATTCCCAACCGTTTTATAAATATCAGTTGGGAATAGCATTTGTCATGGTTGACTATTATTTTCTCAGTCCCAGTTTTTCAATCAAAGCACGATAGCCTTGAAGATTGGTTTTCTGCATGTAGCTCAGTAAACGCTTGCGCTGTCCAACTAAACGCATTAAACCACGCTGGGTGGAATTGTCTTGTTTGTTAGCCTGTAAATGCTTGGAAATCTGAGAAATACGCTCAGTAAGTAAGGCGATTTGTCCCTCAATAGAACCCGTGTTCGTGGCGCTTCCACCAAATTCAGCAAAAATGCTGGCTTTTTTTTCAATTGTTAAATAAGGCATCTCAAAAAATTTAATAGACTCCGGAATTTTTTCCTTCTTTTTTTTATCGGGTGCAAAAGTAATGATAATAATCAGAAAAAGTGCATCCCAGTAAGGATTTTTAGGGATTTTGATAGGTTCAAGTCTCTACCCCTATTCGGTTCACCTTTCTTTTAGGCCTCCCATCCTAATCTTTTCAAAACTACAGACAATAAACTGTTGTTTGCAGGTAAAACCAAAGATTTTACAGAAGGAAAGCAGCAACTCAGCGTCTTATTTGTCTATTATTGCAACCCCTTCAATTTTTCATGTAATCCACTTACAAACATGTTCGGTGTAACCATTTTAGGTAATAATTCTGCTATCCCTGCTTTCAACAGGCATCCCACAGCCCAGGTGGTTACCCTGAATGACCAGCTTTTCCTGCTGGATTGTGGAGAAGGTACCCAAATGCAAATGAGCCGTTATAAAATCAGGAGAAGTAAGATTCATCATATTTTTATTTCTCACCTGCATGGCGACCACTATTTTGGTTTGATAGGATTAATTACGAGTATGGGACTCATGGGAAGGGAGCAGGAACTAAGCATATATGGTCCACCTGAACTAGCCGCTATTATCAATTTACAATTAAAAGTGGCAGATACTATCCTACCCTTTACTGTGGCTTTTCATACACTGGATAAAGAAGGGGTTCTGGTAGATACGGCTAAATTTCGGGTTGACTGTTTTAAAACAATACATCGAATTGACTGTTGGGGATTTATCATCCGCGAAAAAAAGAATCCCAGGAAAATCATCAAAGAAAAAGTATTGGAATATGATATCCCGGCTGTATATTATGAGCAACTGAAAAAAGGTAATGATTATGAAAATAAGCAGGGTGAAATCATACCTAACGAAATACTGACCACGGCCAATAAGCCGGCATGCAGCTATGCATATTGCTCAGATACCCTTTACCACGAAGGAATTTCGGAAAAGATAAAAAATGTGAGTTTGCTGTATCATGAAACCACTTATCTCAAGGATTTGGAGGAGAAAGCAAAAGCGAGATTTCATTCAACCACTATCCAGGCTGGTGCGATTGCAGCAAAAGGCCAGGTAGAAAGTTTACTGATAGGTCATTTTAGCAGTAAATATGAAGAGCTGGATTCATTTCTGACAGAAACGCAAACTGTTTTTAGCAATACTGCTATTGCAATGGAAGGTGTAACGTATCGGATACTATAGATGATCGGGCAGTTTGAAAATATTAATCCAATATCTCTACATCCTTTGGATACTTACCCTTATTAAAAATAAAATTTGATTCAGGGATGGCTGAATTGAGGTTAATTGTCAGGACCTTTAGCTCCGTAATATTATTACTCTTATCCAGTATTCTTGCTTTCGAAAAAGTATTTTTAACCTTATCAATAAAAAGGTTAATCTTTTGAAAGTTCTTCCTTGCATCAATGGGTTTCATCTCTATTTCAAAATTGGTACCTGCTGAAGAAACCAGTTTATAGGTGAAGTCCTTATCATAAGTACCCGAAAGTAACTTCTGGGGGTTCAGGGTTTGGCTGGTTTCGTCAACCGCTGCTTTGGTGATTGTTTTATCACCATCGTAGGTATATACATTCTGTCCATCGCAAACGATCTCTGTTTTTCCTTGTTTCAGCAAATATTTCTCTGCTTTCATCAATAGAGAAATGGTTTTAGTTCCATTGGGTTTTCCTTTACTTGTAAAGGAATTCAGGCTACAGGATGCGGTGATACCTTTGGCAGATTTAACTTTCGCACCAACTGCATCCAATACCTTTTTGGCGGCAGGGTCATTTTGAGAAAAGAGTGTTACTACCCAGGCTAAACAGGCAAGCAATGCGTATATTTTCTTCATTCTTCGATTATTCGTTGGCGCAAATATATGTTTTACTCAATTCTGACCCGATTTCTCCCATTAAGTTTATTATTTAGTCCGTTTATGACCCGTATTCTGCCGTAATCAGGGGCAATCATTACATATTATCCAGGAAATCCTGTAACTCCATATCTGTTTTAAATAGCACTTCCCTTGCTTTGCTTCCCTGATTGGGTCCCACTATACCGGCAGCTTCTAACTGATCCATCAAACGGCCGGCACGGTTATACCCTAATTTCATTCTTCGTTGAATCAATGAGGTAGACCCCATCTGGTTCTGAACAATTAAACGGGCAGCATCTTCAAACAAAGGATCCCGGTTATTGGCATCAAACTCTTTTCCTTCCAGGTCTTTTTCATCCACGTATTCAGGTAAGAGAAATGCTTCGGGATATCCTCGTTGCTCACCTATAAACTCGCAAACTTTTTCCACTTCAGGTGTATCTACAAATGCACATTGCAAACGGGTAATTTCACCATTGTAGCTTACCAGCATATCCCCTTTCCCAATCAGTTGTTCTGCACCACCTGCGTCTAAAATCGTTCTGCTATCAATTTTGCTGGATACTTTAAAAGCGATCCGGGCAGGGAAATTGGCTTTAATGGTACCGGTAATAATATTCACAGATGGGCGCTGTGTAGCAATAATCAAGTGAATTCCGATGGCCCTGGCCAATTGTGCCAAACGTGCAATCGGCATTTCCACTTCTTTACCTGCAGTCATAATCAGGTCGGCAAATTCATCTACTACCAATACAATAAACGGCAGGTATTGGTGACCTTTCTGTGGATTCAATCTGCGTGCCGTAAATTTTTCATTGTACTCTTTTATATTCCGGCAACCGGCTTCTTTTAAAAGATCATAGCGATTATCCATTTCAATACATAAAGCATTGAGGGTATGCACTACTTTTTTGGTATCAGTGATGATGGATTCTTCTTCTCCAGGTAATTTAGCAAGGAAGTGTTTTTCTATAACACGATAAAGACTTAACTCTACTTTTTTGGGATCAACCAATACAAATTTTAGTTGTGAAGGGTGCTTTTTATACAAAAGAGATACGAGTATAGCATTCAACCCAACGGATTTACCCTGTCCGGTTGCCCCTGCCATTAATAAGTGAGGCATATTGGCCAAGTCAACAATGAAATTTTCATTATCAATCTTTTTTCCGATGGCGATAGGTAATGAAAACGCATTGGCCTGGAATTTATCTGAAGCCAGTAAAGTGCGCATACTCACTACAGATTTACGAACATTGGGAACTTCTATACCAATGGTTCCTTTACCGGGAATGGGAGCAATAATACGAATACCCAATGCAGCAAGACTAAGCGCAATATCATCTTCCAGGTTCTTGATTCTACTGATACGTACACCAGGTGCCGGAACAATTTCATAGAGGGTAACCGTGGGTCCTACTGTAGCAGCGATTCGTTGAATGGCAATATCATAATTTTTGAGGGTGGCAATGATCTGGTTCTTATTTGTCTCCAGTTCCTGCGGATCATGCACTATTTTTTCGCTTCCATGCAGATCGAGCAGATCCAGCGTAGGGTATTTATAATCTTTCAGATCAAGTGTTGCATCATACTTGGTATTGAGTTTACCTGGCGCTTCTGAAATTGGTATTTCTTCTTCTTCATTTACCGGAGTTTCTTTGATCTCCAGTTCCAGGTCGGGTATAGCAGTTTTTGGCAAAACCGTTTTTGCAGGAGTTAGTATTTCAGGTTCTATTTCAACAGACACAGGTGTTTCATCCGGCAATTCTTCTTTTTCCACTACATCAAAATCATTCATCGGATTAGGGATATCTGTTGCTTCGGAGGGCATGATTACCACAACACCTTTTCCATCATTTTTCATTTTGTTCTGACTAACCGGTTCTTCGACGTCAGTTTCTTCAATCATCAGGATAGCCCCTTCGCCCGAAGCAGTATCCCATTCCTGAAACACAGGTTCTTCGGTATCTTCTGTAAGTGGTAATGTATCCGCGATATCGGCCTTCTGTTTTTTTGCGAAACCCCATTTCGGCAATCTGAACACCGGGTTAAATCGCCAGATGATATAGCAAAATACAGCCAAAAGAAGTATGGCACCTGTTCCCATGGTGCCAATCCATTTAATACACCATTCATTTAATAATTCACCAACTGCCCCGCCCCAGGCAAAATCACTTCCCCTGGATGCAAAACTAAATACCATGCTCAGTACCAGTAAACCAGCCAATACATATTTGAGGTTCCGATAGAGGCTGAATATTTTTTTATCGAATAATAGGTTCATCCCTATTACAAAGAAGCTGGTACATAAGAGATAAGAAGCCAGCCCAAACCCTTTATAGATAAGTAAATGTGCCACATACGCACCTAATACTCCCAATAGGTTGTTTACATGTACATCATCTGTTGCAAATATTTTAATCCCGAATTGATGAACCTTATCCTGGTCTTCCTGCCAGGTAAATAAATAGGAAGTGAATGATACAAAGAGAAAAATAGTTAACAATAAAGAAACCGCGCCCACAATTTTCAGGGTACGTTCATCTTTTACCACTTCCGTTACGGTTACCTGGGCTTCTTTATCCTCGGTAAGCTTTTCCGGGTCAGGTGGGGGCGGCGTTTTCTTTCTTAAACTATTTGCCATGGAAACAAATATAAGCTAAGCGGTAAACCGATACGGGTACCATACACCTATGTGCAAAACTGGTAAACCTGGAAACAGTTTTCCACTTTATTGTTTTCCCGAACGAAGTATGGAGAGTCCCAATAAGAACCAGCCCAGGATAAAAAACAGCCCCCCCAAAGGTGTGATTGCTCCCACCCATCGGAAATCTGAAATTCCCTGCACTGCTAAAAAAGTAAGCAGATAAAGAGATCCCGAGAAAAAAAGAATCCCCAAAATAAAAAAGCGGCCTGCCATCAGAAGTAGTTTACCCGGGTATTCCTTCCAGAGTATTCCTGTGATAGCCAAGGCAAAAACATGGTAAAACTGGTTACGGACACCGGTTTCAAATGTTGACAGTGATGCCGGAGTAAGGATTGCTTTTAATCCATGTGCCCCAAAAGCACCCAAAGCCACAGTAATAGCAGCCAGCCATGCAGCGGTAACCAGGAATTGTTTATGCATATTGTTTAATCAGTTTAGAAAAATAAGCATCATTGATCTGTTCAGGTAAAAGATAGAATTTGGATTGATTATAAAAAGCCAGTCTTTCCTCTCTTTTGGCTGTTAAATAATCCAGTAATTCCAGATCCGACAAATGGCGGATAAGGGGTCGGTGGTCTTTTTCAGTTTTCAATCTTTCTGCCAATATTGCAACCGGTTCATCAAGCCATACGGTTACGCCCTGTTGGTTCATCCATTCTATATTATTATGAAAACAGGGGGTGCCTCCTCCGGTTGCCAATACAAATGATTTCTTTTCAGCGAACCATCTCAGTATTTTCGCTTCTGACTTGCGGAAATATTCTTCTCCTTCTTGCTCAAAAATTTCTGAAATGGTTTTTTCTTCGTGCGATTCAATTAGAAAGTCCAGATCATAGCCCCCAGTCTTCATTTTATCAGCCAGCCTTTTTTTCCAATAGCTTTTACCGGAACCCATCATGCCGATTAAGAATAATTTCATTTTGAATACTTGAAAATTTAATCAGTAATTATTTATTCCTAATTAGTATTCAAATAATTTATGATTGAATACCACTAATCACTTAAACGCATTTAATCCAGTTATATCCATGCCTGTAATCAACAAATGAATATCATGTGTACCCTCATAAGTAATGACACTTTCCAGGTTCATCATATGGCGCATAATACTGTATTCACCTGTGATACCCATTGCTCCTAAAATTTGTCTTGCATCACGTGCAATATTTGTAGCAATCTCGCAACTATTTCTTTTGGCCATACTAATTTGCTGGGGAGTTGCCTTATCCTCATTCATTAAAACACCCAATCGCCACACCAGCAATTGTGCTTTGGTAATTTCCGTAACCATTTCTGCCAGTTTTTTTTGTTGCAATTGAAAACCTCCAATTGCACGATCAAACTGAATTCTTTCCTTAGAATAACGCAAAGCTGTATCATAACAATCCATGGCGGCTCCGATAGCTCCCCAGGCAATTCCATAACGAGCTTTTGACAAACAACTCAATGGCCCTTTTAATCCTTTTACTCCCGGAAGTATGTTTTCTTTGGGCAGTTTTACATGGTCAAAAACCAGTTCTCCAGTTGCACTTGCGCGTAAACTCCATTTTCCGTGGGTGGTAGGTGTAGAGAATCCCTGCATTCCTCTTTCTACGATTACACCCTGAATTTCATCCTGATCATTTTTAGCCCATACCACCGCTATATCCGCAAAAGGTGCATTACTGATCCACATTTTAGCTCCATTCAATATCATATGGTCACCTGCATCGGTAATTCGGGTTAGCATGCCGGATGGGTTACTACCATGGTCTGGCTCTGTAAGACCAAAACAGCCTAACCATTCTCCGCTAGCGAGTTTTGGCAGGTATTTATTTCTTTGTGCTTCGTTTCCATAAGCGTATATCGGAAACATCACCAAACTACCCTGAACACTTGCCGTACTTCTTACACCACTATCTCCTCTTTCCAATTCCTGCATCATCAATCCATAGCTGATATAATCCAGTCCACCACCCCCATATTGCTCAGGAATCGTTGGCCCAAAACAACCCAGATCACCCATTTGTCTGACGATCTGTTTAGGGAATTCCGCTCTTTGGGCATAGTCTTCGATAATGGGAGAAATTTCTTTCTTAACGTAACTACGTACTGTTTCTCGGATAAATTTTTGCTCTTCCGTAAAGAGTTCATCGATCATGAAATAATCCGGTGATTGAAACTGATCTGTTTTGACAGCCATAACCTGGTTTTGGATTTGATTTCGAAATATTTTGAAGAGGCTGTGGAAATTATTCAGCAAAAATAATGGGAAGCTTTGAGCCGCAGCGTAATCGATTCATTTTTATTTAAAACTACCCTTAATTGCCTTGTTCCAACCTTTTTCTCAATATCTACTCTTATTGAAAACCATGCTAAACAAGGAATTTTATGAAAATATCGATAATTGCTTCCCGTTTCGTTTTAGGTTGCCTGTGTTTGGTTTTGAGCTGTACGCTTGGCAAGGGACAGGATACAACAAGTCATATTTGGCCGGTGAAGCTTCAAAAAGACTATTCAAAAACCTATTCACTCGGCTCTGAAACGGTTCATTTACAAAATCGTTTCGGGAAACTGGTTATTGAAACCTGGAATAAAGAGCAAATACATGTTGAAGCCCATATAGTTGTTAAAGCCACAACCCATGAATATGCGAACCAGCTCCTTAACGGAATTTTGATTCTCGATAATCAAAAACAGGATAGTATTTCTTTTATTACCCATTTTGACAATTGGAACAATTCTTCAAACGAATATTCGGGCGGACATGAAATACAAATTGATTACCTGGTCCATATTCCGGCCAAAGCAAAATTAATTGCGGAGAATAGTTTTGGGCCGTTAACCATAGGTGATTATAGCAGTCAATGTGAATTGATTGAGAAATATGGAACACTAACCGCAGGCAAACTCGACAATTGCTCCCTACTATCTGTTTCCTTTGGTAAATTAAGGGCTACCAGTATTCAAAACAGTAAACTGGAATTTAGGTATTCTCAGGTAGATATCGGAAAATTATCAGGAACCATTCAGGCAAAGTTTGACTTTTGCAACAGCATTGATATGCCTATTGATTATTCGGTTACACGTTTGGATCTGCAAAATTCCTATACCAGCCTTTACCTGGTATTCCCAAAAGATTTTACAGGTGATTATGATATCAGCACCTATCATGCCCGGCTCAGCAGTAATAGTTTGCCAATAAAAGAAGAGGAGAATTTAACTGCCAGCATGAAAAGCAATGCCTTCCAAATTAACCATCACTACACCGGAAATTTTGGAAAACCAGGTGGTTCGCAAATACATATCAACAGCCGTTTCGGTAATATCCGTTTGTTATAGCACCAGCAAAAAGCGCAAAGTAGCCTATTCTATCCAGCTACTTTGCGCTTGTATTCTAGCAAATGATATTTGTTCAAACCCTATTGATCATCATCCTCCTCATCCTCAGGTCCGCCCCTTCTTCCCGTATTGCCTGCTGCAGCCCCTTTTACGCCACTCTGTTCAATTTCGCGATTGATCTCTTCCATATCTACAGTTCTGTCTGATTTATCACCCATCAGGTAATTGGTAAAATAATCCGCCATTCTCCAGAAAAAATATTCCACCATATCCCCATACCCATGTCTTTGCCCGGGAAGAATTACCAGGTCAAATCTTTTATTCGCTTTGATCAATGCATTTACAACCCGGGTGGTATTGGCGGGGTGTACATTATTATCAATATCCCCTGTAGAAAGCATCAGATGTCCTTTAAGGTTTTTTACCAGGTCCTGGTTTTTTTCTATCGAATATAAAAACGATGTATCCCCTTTATCTCCAATGACTTCTTTTACACCATGGTGCTGTTCGCTCCACCAGCGGTTATACACCGAGTTATCATGATTACCAGAGGAGGAAACTGCCACTTTAAAGAAATCCGGATATACTAACATAGCGGCTGTACTCATAAAACCTCCTCCTGAATGTCCATGGATACCTACCCGGTTAATATCGATAAAAGGATATCTATCCGCCAGTTGTTCTGCAGTTGCTTTTTTATCTGCTAAACCATAATCACGCAGATTGCCATATCCATAATTATGGTACCATTTGCTGCGTGATGGATGTCCGCCACGATTCCCCATGGTTACTACCACAAAACCCAATTGTGCCAATCGTTCTGTTCTATCCATTGATCTTCCAAATGCCTTATTTACTGCTTCTGTTTGCGGGCCTGGATACACATATTCAATTACCGGGTATTTTTTTGTTGAATCAAAATCAAAAGGCTTATAAAATACACCATAGATATCCGTGATCCCATCATCTGCTTTCACTTTAAATATTTGGGGGAATTTATACCCTGCCGCAAATAGCGAATTCAGATCAGCCGTTTCCAGGTCAAGCAATTTTCTTCCATCCGCCGCATATAGGGCTGATTTAGGAACCGTATTTACGCGTGAATAATTGTCGATAAAATAGCTCTTCCCATCATTCATTGCCATCGCATGTTCGAACTCACCGGGGTTTAATAATTTCAATCCGCTACCATCAAAATTTACCCGGTAAGCATGCAGGTAATAAGGGTCTTCTCCCTGTTCACGGCCATTCGCAGAAAAATACACGACTCTTTTTGCATCATCTATTCCCAGTATATTTTCTACGTGAAAAGTACCTGATGTTATCTGGTTTTTCAGTTTTCCATTTTCATCATACAAATAAAGATGCGCCCAACCATCACGCTCGCTCCATTGAATAAACTCTTTACCATCATTGATCAGTCCCAATCTTCGGGTTTCTATATACGTATTGAAACGCTCTTCGATCAATGGTTTAACAGTACCTGTTGCTACATCCGCAACACATACATCTACTTTTTTCAGATCGCGACTGGTTCTTGTGAAATAAAATTTTTCATTCGTTCCCAGCCATTTATTGGCTCTGTAATCATCGTCCCTTGTATTGATCTTACCGGGATCTGACCAAAGTGCAATACCCTGATCTTTAAACAGGGAAAGCTGTAATTCTTTCCCCGTCTGGGTAGTTATATCAAACAAATAAGTATGATCCACCGGGGCATCTTTTTCACCAGGCATCCAGTATTTATAGGTTTCCAATGTGGGTCTTGGGTCTGATAAGCTATTAATCACCCAGAGGTCTTTTACTTTGCGGTTATCCGTTCTTTCCAGTGTAAAATGTTTCGAATCGGGCGACCAGAATACAAAAACAGATTTTCTTTTGTTTTTATTTTTTTCTTTATCAACATTCGAGTCGCCATTTCCCTGCAGATTGCCTTCTGAATGATAACTGTAATTCTCTATGCCATCCTGTGTAAGGGCATGATCAATAATTGTTGAATCGTCTTCATTCTTTATTGCTTTCTCATAATTTGCCTTATCCATCCAGAAAAGATTGTAGTTACGACCAAAAACAATCGTATTTCCGTCAGGAGAAATAGAAGCCCAGTTGGGTTTGCGTTTTGGTTTTTTAAAATCGTTGAGTTCCGCAAGCTCTCCTGTTGTCAGGTTATACTCAAAATAAAATACTTTTTTCTCTTTTACAGGAGGGGTGCCTTTTTTTGCAGTGGAATCCTTTTTCTCAATTTCCTGGGTGCTTTTTACTTCAAACTGGATCCAGTTCTCATCTTTGATAAAACGCATGCTGTCGAGACCTAAATGCTGTGCATCAAATGGATCTTTGACAATTCTGGTAATTTTTGCAGCCAGGTCAGCATTATCAAATAATAATTTTTTTTCGGCTTTTACCGGATCAACGATATACCATTTTTTGCCTTCGGTAGTTTCATACATATACCAGAATCGGTCTGATTTTTTAAGCCAGTGTGGATCAACACTGGTGGTAAAAATCAATTTCTCCAGTTTTTTAGGAGAAAACCGAGCAGCTAATTGGTAATTGGCCTTGGTAACCGGGGTATTCTGGGCAGTTGCCCCTAAACTGATCAATGCAAATATCAGCACTAACTGAATGCTTCTCATGGCGGTTGGTTTATGTTTTGGAAGCAATGAAAATAATGCAATCCTTGTAAAGAAAACAGCCGTTTGTAAAATAGTTGGTAAATGCTATTACTTTGCAGTAAACAAGCCATATGTCTGTGCCATTTACCCCTTCATTAGAATTTGCCAAAGAAGCCGATAGTACCGACGAATTAGCATATCTAAAGCAGGCTTTTCATTTTCCTAAGCATCAAGGAAAGGATACGATTTATTTTTGTGGAAATTCACTCGGACTTCAGCCCAAAAATGTTACACAGGCTGTTCAAACAGAATTAACCAGTTGGCAGGAATTAGCAGTGGGTGGATATTTTGGCGGAAAGAATCCATGGTTGTATTATCAGGAATATTTGAAGCCGTCACTTGCCAGGATGATGGGATGCAGAGAAACAGAAGTCACCGTAATGAATGCACTTACAGTAAACCTCCATTTATTAATGCTCAGTTTTTACAGGCCTGGTAATGGCCGATTTAAGATTATGATGGAAGCAGGAGCATTTCCCTCTGACCAATATGCAGTAGAAACCCTGGTAAAACATTTTGGGTATGATCCGGAAACGGCCATCATTGAAATAGCACCAAGGGATGGAGAAAAAACTTTACGAACTGCGGATATTATTAAGTCCATTGAAGAACAAAAAGATAGTCTTGCTATAGTGCTTTTTGGAGGAATTAATTATTATACCGGTCAATTTTTTGACCTGAAAGCCATCACTGAAGCCGCACATAAAGTACACGCAATCGCAGGTTTTGATCTGGCACATGTTGCAGGTAATATTCCTTTACAATTACATGATTGGGATATAGATTTTGCAGCCTGGTGCAGTTATAAATACCTGAATGGTGGGCCGGGAGCAATAGGCGGTGTATTTATTCATGACCGGTTTGCCGAAAATATGGATACCCCCAGACTGGGAGGCTGGTGGGGTAATGATGAAAAGTTGCGATTCAAGATGGAAAAAGGGTTTATTCCCAAATCCAATGCAAGTGGCTGGAATATCAGTACTGCACAAGTATTTAATACAGTTTGTTTAAAAGCTTCCCTTACATTATTCGATGAAGCAGGAATTGAAAAATTAAGGGCAAAAAGCATTTTACTTACAGGTTATCTGGAATATCTTTTGCATCAATTACCAGATCTCCGTTTTGAAATCATTACGCCCACTGAACCGGAAAGCAGGGGAGCGCAATTGTCTTTGTATTTTATGGATAAAGGAAAAGAAATTCATGATAAAATGATTGCTAATGGCATTATTGTTGACTATCGTGAACCGGGGGTGATCCGGGTAGCACCGGCACCCATGTATTGCAGCTTTGAAGATGTGTATCAATTTTATAAAATATTAAAAGACCAGTTCTGATATGAGCAAACATCATTATAGCTATCTGGCTTTAGGCGATTCTTATACCATTGGCGAATCGGTTGCCCTGTATGATGGTTTTCCTTATTTGACTGTTCAAATGCTGAGAGATGCGGGTTTTTATTTTACAGCTCCCGAAATCATTGCCAAAACTGGCTGGACAAGTTTTGAATTGGCTGAACATATTTTGCATACCCGATTATCTGATTCCTATGATTTTGTTTCATTACTTATTGGTGTGAATAACCAGTATCGGGGTCTTAGCCAGGAAGAGTTTGCGGCAGATTTCGATTTTTTGCTCAATAAGTCCATCCACTTAAGTGGGGAAAGACCAGAGCATGTTTTCGTTTTATCAATACCTGATTGGGGCATGACGCCGTTTGCCAAAAAATCAAAAAAGGATTCGATTGAGATTGAAATTGATACATTCAATGCAATCTGCAGGAATGCTGTTAAAAAGCATGGTGCTCAGTTTATAGATATTACAGAGGAAAGTAGACAGGTAGTCAACGATCCCGATTTATTATCGACAGATCAGTTACATTACTCGGCTAAAGAACATACCATCTGGGCCAATAAATTAGCTGATGGTATAAAGAAACAACTAAGGCAGTAGATTAAACATTACCTGGATGCTATTTATTTTGTTTGCAGGTATCCGGACATTTCCTTTTGGTATTCTTTTGCGGCTTGAGATGCTGCTTGGGCAAAATCTTCTTTATCGCTGGCAAAAATGACCGCGCGACTGGCATTCACCAATAATCCGCCTTCTTTATTCAATCCATATTTGGATACTTCCTCCAGACTTCCTCCCTGTGCTCCCACCCCAGGTACCAGTAGGAAATGATCGGGAACAATGCGCCGGATATTTGCTAATTCATCTGCGCGAGTGGCTCCCACAACAAACATTAAATTATCGGGCGTTCCCCATTTGGCAGTTGTTTCTAATACTTTTTCATATAGTTTTCCAGATGAATTGCCATCAGTAATACGCAACTGCTGAAAATCATGGCTGCCTGCATTTGAAGTTAGTCCGAGTACAATCGTCCATTTATCAGCATATTCCAGAAAGGGCCGAACACTATCTTCACCCATATAGGGTGCAACTGTAATGGCATCGAAAGGGAGGGTTTCAAAAAAAGTTTTGGCATATTGTGAGGAGGTATTACCGATATCACCTCTTTTGGCATCCGCTATTTTAAAATGTGTACTGGGAATGTAATGGACTGTTCTTTCCATTGCCTCCCAACCTTTCATTCCCTGCGACTCATAAAAAGCGGTGTTGATCTTATAGCTTATACAAAAGTCTTTCGTAGCATCGATTATTGCTTTATTAAATTCGAATATACCATCTGTATGGTTACGAAGATGTAAAGGGATTTTAGTGATATCAGTGTCTAATCCCACACATAAATAGGATTGTTTGCTTTGAAGCTGTTCAATCAGTTGGGTACGGTTCATGCGGCAAAGATAAATCTGATTAGTTGATCAGGCTTATTTTTTGATACTGATTTCTAATTACTGTTATAGAGATTTATAAGCCCGTATAATAATCATATCCTTTCTCAGCCCAATAATCCGGAGGCCGTGTATTAGAGAAGTCAATGGTACCAATCCGCTTGAGGTGCTTAACCCCATATTTTACCGGGATAATCAATCGTAAAGGGTACCCCTGGTTCATGGGCAGCGGTTTCCCATTTAATTCATAGCAAAGAATCGTTTGTGGTTGAAGAATGCTGGGCATATCAATTCCTACATAATATTCCTCATCGGGGGTTTTCATGCCAACAAATTTCATGGCAGACTCTTTTTCCAACCCGTATTTTTTTATGAGATCAGAAAAACGCACCCCGCTCCACCAGGTAATCTGGCTCCAGCCTTCAATGCATTTGAAGTTAAAGACCACATCAATCTTATTCATTTTTTTGATATCATCCAGGGTAAGAAACAAAGTATCTCCTGAAGATTTGACAATTTGCAATTTCCATTGGCTGGCATCAAAAGTTTCTTCGTCCAAGCCAAGATTTCCGTTTACCCTTGCTTTTTTGGCAGCAGCCGATTTGGGATATTCTTTGATCAGGTGTTTGGTACTATATAAACCGCTGTACACTTCCTCATTAATGTCCAATACTTTTCGGAGAGGTTTCGGGATGCCTCCTTTAATTCCATTATCCAAAGGTTGCGTTACCAACCATTTCCAGCCTGCCCAGGCAGCTCCTATCATGATAAAAAATATCAGGAAAGCGATCAGACTTTTCCGCTTGTATTTTTTTGCGCCTTGTTTATCAACCTGTATTTCCTGCATACTTATATTTTTTTCGATTGTGAGTCTCCTTTAATTACTTCAAAACCAGCGATCATTGCCCGAAAATTATTCCAGCCAGCCAGTATTACCTGTATAATATGGATCAGAAAAAACAATACATAGCCAACTGTTAACAGAAAATGTTCCAGCCTGGCGGCTTCATATCCCCCACAGATATTTGTGAGCCATTGTATCTGAACAGGTTTGTAAATAGCGAAACCGGTAAGCAGGGATCCGAATCCCATAAAAATGATCATGGTATAGGCCAGTCTTTGTGCTGCATTATATTTTAACTGATCGGGAGCCTGCTTTCTAATATGCAGGTCATGCAAAATAACCTGCCAGGATTCTTTGAATACACGTTTATTTGGTAAAAGATATCGCCATTCGCCTGAAATGATTGTATAACTAACATATAGGAATCCATTGATCATGAACAACCACATGAATACAAAATGAAAGGCCATACCTTCTGATAAGCGATAAGGGATATGCAAGGTTTTATAAAACCATTCAGGAAAGAATTTCACCAAAACAGTATTGCCAATTTTTACTTCATAGATATCATTGGCCCAATAAATTAACATACCACTCCAAATCATGATGGTAAGAACCGGGAAATTAACCCAGTGCATCCATCGGGTAGCCAATTTATGTTTGAAAACAATTTTTACTGACATGGATCGGTTTTATCGGTTACAAATTATGGACAATATCTGGTAAATAAAAGCCCGGAAATGAATCTATCCCCAATTTTTGTTTTTTGACGAACCCATGCCGAATTCCTTACAAACGAGGTAATTTTTCTGCTATTTTCCAAATTCTTCAATAAAGGGGCTGATTTACCAAACTTATGTTTTCTTTGTGATCTAACTGATGCTTTATGAAAAATCAACCCATGTATTATGGTGGATACCTTCAATTAGATAAGATTCTGGATGCCCAATATCCTGCAAGTTTTGAACCGGGTAATGAACAGGCACATGATGAGATGCTATTCATCATCATACACCAGGCTTATGAATTATGGTTTAAACAAATACTATTTGAACTGGATTATTCGATCAGCATTTTTTCCAAAGAAAAAATTAACGATAATTCAGAAGATCTCAATCTTGTCAGACACCGGTTACACAGGGTAACCGATATACTTCAGTTATTGATTCAGCAGGTACATATACTGGATACCATGACGCCGCTGGACTTTCTTGAATTCCGAAATTTATTAACCCCTTCCTCAGGTTTTCAGAGTAAGCAGTTTCGATTAATTGAAGCCAGACTGGGATTGCAATTAGATTCACGACATCATAAAGAGTATTACAAAAGAACAAACGAAGGAGGTTTTACCCAGAACGATTATCAGCATATTACAGAAACGGAAAACCAGAAAACCTTATTGCAACTTGTGAATAACTGGCTGGAGCGAATGCCTTTTTTTGAAACCGCTTACTGGTCCGATCATACTGATAAAATAGACAACCACCCTTTTTGGACTGAATACAGAAAGATTTATACAAACGGACTTACAGAAAGAGAGAAATCCAAGATCGATGATTTTGATTATGTATTCTTTGAAAAACAATCCGACACATTGAGCAGGGAGCAAATGGATCAATTAAGAAGCTATTTTTCTCCTGCCGCCATGAGGGCTGCATTGTTTATCATGCTTTACCGTGATTTTCCGGTATTTCAAACCTCGTACCAGATATTGGATGCACTCATAGAAATTGATCACCTGATGAGCAACTGGCGACATAAACACCTGATAATGGTAAGGAGAATGATCGGAATGCGTGTAGGGACAGGAAATACTTCCGGTGCCGGTTACCTGGAGGGTGCATTGAATAAGCATTATGTATACAGAGATCTTTCAGGGCTCTCTACTTATTTAATTGAAAGAAAGAAATTGCCAAAATTGCCGGATGCACTTATTAGGAGCCTTGGTTTTCAGTTATAAGCAAGTTTGATGACAATTATTTCAACAATGGGCATCCTTGTTTTGAAGGGTTTTAGGTCAATAGCCTACCTTAGATCAGAAAATAATCATTTCTCATGCTGCGTAATTTTCTGATTCTTCTCTGTTATGTACCTTATTGGTTAGTTGCTCAAAAAAATGAAACAAAACTTCCGGTTGATCCATTGGTAAGGATTGGAAAACTAGCTAATGGACTTACCTATTATATCCGGAAAAATACCGAACCCAAAAACAGAGCCGAGTTGCGGTTGGTGGTGAATGCGGGTTCCATTCTGGAAACCGATAAACAAGTTGGATTAGCGCACTTTACTGAGCATATGGCTTTTAATGGAACCGCACATTTCAAAAAGCAGGAACTAGTTAATTTTCTCGAAAAAAGCGGGGTCAGTTTTGGTGCCGACCTAAATGCCTCTACTTCATTTGATGAAACCATTTATGAATTACAGGTACCTACGGATAGTCCGAAGGTATATCAACAGGCATTTCAGATTCTGGAAGACTGGTCGCAGGGAGTAAGTTTTGAGCCGGAAGAGATTGATAAAGAAAGAGGCGTAATTGTTGAAGAATGGAGGCTTGGACGTGATGCAGAAGCCAGGTTACGGGATAAGTATTTCCCCATTTTGCTGAAAGGTTCGCAATATGCAAAAAGAATGCCTATTGGAACGAAAGCAAATATAGATACCGCGCATTATGGGCTATTGACCCGGTTTTATAATGACTGGTATCGACCTGATTTGCAGGCGGTCATCATTGTGGGAGATGTAGATGTAGCAGCAACCGAAAAAATGATTATTGAACATTTTGCGCATATTCCTGCTACGGCTCATCCAAAACCCAGGTTAAAATACCATATTCCTTCTCAAACAGAAACCAGAACAGCTATTTTAACAGACGCGGAACAGCCTTACAATGTAGTCCAGATCTATTATTTGCAAGCAGCCGAAGCACCAGTAAAAACCGAGTCACAATTTCGTTCTGATATTATCCGGGAATTATTTAACCAGATGATGAGTAGTCGTTTGGATGAATTGGCCCACAAACCCAATGCGCCCTTTCTTTTTGGCAATAGCAGTTACAGTAGTTTTATGGGAGATAAAGATGCGTTTATTCTTTTTGCAGTAGCAAAAAGAGGAAAAGAGATACGGGCTTCTGTACAAAGTCTGCTTACAGAAAATGAAAGGGTGAAGCAATATGGGTTTCAGAAAACAGAATTGGACAGGGCAATAAAGAATATTTTTTCCAGGGTTGAAAATGAATATAAGGAAAGAGACAAAACCAAGTCGGCGGAATTGGTGCAGGAATTGATTGATCATTACCTAAAAGGAGAAGCCATACCGGGGATTGCCCATGAGTATGCACTCTATCAAAAATACTTGCCCGGCATCACCATACAGGAAGTAAACAGCCTGATTACAAAATGGATAAAACCCATTGACCGGGCCATCATTATTACTGCGCCGGAAAAAGAAAAAAAGAATCTACCTACTGCCCTTCAAATAACGCATCAATTAAACCAGCCGATAGGCAGGTTATCTAAATATATAGATAAACCCTATTCAGGGTCATTATTGCCGGTTGCGCCGATAGCAGGAAAAATTGTATCAGAAAAAAAATATCCGTCCATTGGTACAACAGAATGGGTGCTTTCTAATGGGGCCAGGGTGATTTTGAAACCGACTAATTTTAAAAATGATGAAATCCAGTTTTCCGCTATCAGTTGGGGTGGCAGTTCTTTGTATGACGACAGTGATTATATCAATGCTACCTATGCGGCAGCCATTGCATCCATTGGAGGAATGGGTAACCTGGATATGGAGAGCCTGCAAAAACAACTAACCGGAAAGAACTGCTTTGTGGCTTCCGGTATCACTCCTTATTTGCAGGGAATCAACGGAAGCAGTACCATAAAAGACCTGGAAACATCGCTCCAATTATTATATGGAAGTTTTGTTTTTCCCAGAAAGGATAGTAGTATGTTTTTGGTAATGAAGCAACAACTTACCGCTCAGTTAGAAAATAAAGATAAAGATCCCGGATCTGTATTTGGTGATTCAGTGAACTATATCATGGGCAATTATCATCCCAGAAGAAAACCGATGAGTATGGATGATTTAGCCAGGCTCAACCTGGATCGTTCGTTTGCCATTTTTAAAGAAAGATTTCAGAATGCAGGAGCATTTCAATTTACGTTTGTAGGGAATTTTACGATTGACAGCATAAAAGTCCTGGTCGAAAAATATATTGCCTCTCTTCCTGCCACTGGTTTACAGGAAAACTGGAAAGATATCGGTATTCATTACCCTGCTGGTCCAATTGATAAAGTATTTCATAAAGGGAAAGAGAATAAAGCCAGTGTGCGGCTCTATTTTACCGGCGATACGCCTTATTCGGAAATGGACGATATCCAAATCGGACAATTATGCAAGGCAATGGCCATTAAACTAAGAGAAGTATTACGGGAAGATGCTGGTGGAGTATATGGGGTAAGCGTGAACGGCGGGCTTATTCGAGAACCTTATCAGGCGTACAGTATTGGTATCCAGTTTGGCTGTGCACCAGAAAATATTGATAAATTGATTGGTTTGGTTTTGACTGAAATCGCCAATACAAAAAACAATGGGCTGGCATCTGTTAATGTAGATAAGGTCATTGCAGAACAAACAAGGGGGCTTGAAAATGAAGTAAAAGAAAATAGTTATTGGCGTTATCATCTTGAGCAAGATTTTTTCCGTAAAGCAAATCCCCTGGAAATACTCAATGCGAAGGAGAGAACAAAGCAATTCACTGTTGCAGGGTCAAAAGTACTGGCTAATCGTTTTTTCAATGAAAAAGCAATGATAAAACTGATCCTATTGCCTGAGCAGAAATAAGTTTTTACAGGCTTATCGATTATATAATATGTCCAATATATGAAACCACCCATCACACCACATGAGCGGGAAATACAACTGGAACTCACCAACAGCATTACCCATGGAATAGGTGTGCTATTTGGAATAGCCTGTATACCTTTATTAACCGCACTTGCTGTAAGAAGCAATAATATACCAGCTATCACAGGCGCCTGTATTTATGGATTTTGCTTTTTAATGCTGTTTACCTTCTCTACTTTATACCATGGATTTCAACAACCAAGGGTTAAAAACGTACTCAAAATATTCGATCATATCAGTATCTATTTCCTGATTGCCGGCACCTATACTCCGTTTATACTTGCCTATCTGTTTTCCCAAACAGGAATTACTATGCTATGTATTTTATGGGGATTGACTTGTTTAGGCATTTTTTTTAAGATTTATTTTGTAAACCGTTTTAATCTTGTTTCTACCATTATTTATATACTCATGGGTTGGATTCTGGTATGGAGCGGCCGTACTTTTTTCCAGGGAATGCCTAGGTCTGTTATTATATTGATTATAACAGGTGGGGGATTGTACTCTGTGGGTGTGATTTTTTATTTATGGCAAAAATGGGTATGGCACCACGCTATATGGCACCTGTTTGTATTGGCAGCTGCCATATGCCATTATGTGGCTATTCTGATAACTGTTGCCAGATAGGAAAAGCATGCGCCTTGTTTGGAAGCATCAATTTGCCTGTTAAAAAAGTTTTATTCTGAGAAAAAATTAAGCAGGTTGAGTGTAAACTCTTTAAAAGCCATATGTGATTTTCTTTGGTGTTTCGGTTTCATAGCGTTCTCTTGCTTTTAGTGTAAATTGTAAAAGCCGTAACGAAAAGGACAAGCGCCTGAACGTAAAAGTGGGGCTGGCAAATACCCGGTGACCGCCTAGGGGGGAATAGGGCTGAAATACCTTAAGATTACTGTAGTATTACTGTATACATGGGATATCCATAGCGTATCAGGCAAGTTGCAAGGAAATTGCATCTCTATAAAGTCTCTATAAGGTCTCTATAGGGTCTCTATAAGGTCTCTATAAGTATTTCGGGAACTATGCCATTGGGAGTGATTTGGCTAGTAAGGAGGTATTTGCCTTATCAGTAGCAGTTGTTTATTGCTTCTCCTTTGATTTCTAAAAGTAAAAAACTTTTTGTTATTACAAAACCTATTTCACAAAGCATGCCAATATGTAAGGAATAGGCCAATCAGTAAACCCGGTATTTGAAATAATCAATCAGTTATAAAATTGACTATCTTTAAGATAGTAACTTACTTATCATTGGTACAATATGCCTTTATGGATTTTATATGCAATTATTTCAATGGTCTTTGCAGGCCTTACTTCTGTATTGGCAAAATATGGGTTACAAAATATACATCCGGATCTTGGTCTGGGTATTCGCACCACTACTATTTTCTTTCTGATCATTATTATCAATCTGGCCGGATCAACCTATAAGCAATTACCTTTACTTACCGGGAAACAAACCCTGTTGCTGGTTATTTCCGGTATTACCACTACCCTAAGTTGGTTATTTTATTACCGTGCCATGAAAGACGGGTTGGTTTCCTATGTTGCGGCGATTGATAAAGCCAGTATTGTGATCACCTTACTTCTCTCCTTTCTTCTGCTGAAAGAACCCGCAACTCCCAAAATTCTAATTGGCGGAGGATTGATTTTTATTGGGATGATCGTACTTGTGTGGAAATAATTCTAAATTATCTGGATGCTGTATACTTATGTAGTAAGGTTAAACGTCTAATCATGTTCCCCTCATATCAGTTTGTATATTTTTCGGTAAATAGCCCTTAGTATGTACCTTTACCTAAGAAAAATAAGATGAAAAAAACAGTATTCTTTGTCCTGATTCTGCTCATTGGCTGTGGTGAAAACCTACAGGAGTATACAAAAGCAGAAAATGCTTTGGATGCAGGCAGGGAGTTTATCAATGCCTGTTTAACAGGGGACTTCGCAAAAGCGGCTTTTTTTAGCGATTCCAGAGCGGGAGAAAATCTAAAGTTGCAGGAAATTGAAAGAAAATACCGGCTTAAAGACAAGGAAGAACGCCAACAATACCGGACAGCTTCTATCAATATCCGGGAAGTGAAAGAGCTTAACGACTCCATTACGCTTATTTATTTCAGCAACTCGGTTGATAAAGTATCCGATAGTCTGGCAGTTGTGAAACAAAAAGACAATTGGAGGGTTAAACTTTAGTTTTCGACCACAGCTTTATTGCAGTATATACTGGCTTTATTGACAGAATCAGTAACTTGACTATCGAATCGTATTTCTTTGAGGTTGGATTATGGAACCTGACTAAATATAAAAACTAAACTATACAAAATGAATCCGCTACATGTTCTTCATCCATGGCATGGTGTTTCACCCGGAACCAATGCGCCCAGAGTTGTTAATGCGATCATAGAAATACCGCAGGGATCGAGGTGTAAATACGAGATTGATAAGCCCACCGGTTTATTACGGTTAGACAGGGTTATTTTTTCTTCTTTTTATTATCCAATCAATTATGGGTTTATTCCTCAAACCTATGGAGGAGATAAAGATCCATTGGATATTCTGGTGATTACCTCATTACCTGTTCAGCCACTTACATTAATGGAAGCCAAAGTAGTGGGTGTAATGCAAATGATAGATGGAGGCGATCCTGATGATAAGATTATTGCCGTAGCAGCAACAGATCCCGGTGTAAATCACTATAATAATATTGAAGAACTGCCCAAGCATTTTTTTGATGAGCTTCGGCACTTTTTTGAAGAATATAAAAAATTAGAAAATAAAACAGTGGTAGTGGAGGATTTTGGTGATAAAGCACAGGCACTAAGTATTATAGAAGAAGCCATTGCGTTCTATAAAGAGACTTTTATCAACGTGAAGTAGACAATTATTGAGATAAGGCTGGGTGTTATTTTTATTGTTTAAATGCTATTTATTATGGGTTGGGGAACAATCGCTTTATTGATATTGGTTGGTCTTGCCGCCGGCTTCTTGAGTGGACTGATTGGCATAGGCGGCGGGGTAATCATTGTTCCTGCCCTTGTTTTTTTTCTGGGTTTTACCCAAAAACAAGCGCAGGGAACATCCCTGGGTATTCTTTTACTTCCGGTAGGGATACTGGCTGTAATGCAATATTATAAACAAGGTTACCTGAATATAAACTATGTAATTGTGGTATCGATTGCATTTGTTGCGGGAGGCTTTTTAGGAAGTAAACTGGCCATTTCGCTAAGTGATGAAAAAGTAAAAAAGATATTTGCTGTTATCATGATGCTGATAGCACTGAAAATGCTGTTTTTTGATAGCCCCAGGGCAAAGGCTCCCAAAGAAGGGGCTACCACTGCTACAAATATGCAAGATTCTCCCCACTGAAAATGGTAAAATCATCTTCTCACCTTATATTTGCCAAAAATCATACAAATGGAAGCGAAACAATCAACAGGTAAATATTGGGCACTTTGTTTTTTTTGGCTGGCTATTATGATCGTTTTATTGGTGGTTTATCGCCAGTTCTTTTGGTTAGCATTACCTGGTACGGTTACTTATTTTGCCAAAGCGCTTGATCTGATTTAATCTTATTTCTACTCTATTATAACAAAAAAGCAGCTGATTCAGCTGCTTTTTTGTTAGGCATATCTCTTGATAATCCTTAAATGATGTGTTCGCTCACCCGAATCGCTGCTAATGATCCCCAGATTATCAATAGGATCTACCCTCACTTTTCCGGATGCATGAATAATGGTATTGCTATTCCATAATATACCCACATGGGTAATCTTACCTTCGGCATTATCAAAAAAAGCAAGGTCGCCACATTTCACTTCCTGTAAAAAGCCAATGCTCTCCCCTTGTTCAGCTTGTTGGTATGCATCTCTGGGAAGGGTTTTGTTAAAAAACCGAAATACCTGCTGAACAAATCCACTGCAATCAATTCCATATACAGATCTGCCGCCCCATAAATAGCCTGTGTTCATATAGAGAGAACTAACGGCCCTGACCATCTGTTCTGTAAACAAAGTTTTTTCAGGATCATGTACCCTCCCTTTATACGCAATTTCAAAATTGCCGATCTGTGCTCTTCCATTTTGTAAGATACCTAAAGAAGCACCCAGCGGCAATTGAACCGGGTAACCATTCAAACTACCGGTATTTACCCAATCAGCTGTGAGACATTTATTGTTGGGGTCAAATTGAGCAGATTCGATTAGCGTAAACTGTGTATTCTGGCACCAGCCCTCGTATCCATCAAATAAGAACCTTAGCTTAGTGAATACCGATGCTTCTTCCAATACTTCTGCAATTTCTCCAAACAAAAGCTGACTAACCATTTCGCTCCGATGATTGGGTTCCCGCCGCATTGGACAAACCGGTACAATACATACAACAAATGCCATTCTGTTAATTTACATTCAAGGTATGGAATTTTGGAAAGAATGCATCTATACTAAAAATGCTTTATTTTCAAATTGTGCGAAATGACCCATTTGACCATATAAGTGATACGGAACTGCTGGAAAGGTATTACAGCGACAAAGACAACCAATGGCTTGGGTTGGTTTTACAGCGGTATACGGTATTATTGCTGGGAGTTTGCATGAAATACCTGAAGAATGAAGAAGAAGCCCGGGATGCAGTTCAACAAATATTCCTAAAATCTATCACAGAATTAAGCAAATACAAGGTAGCTTACCTGAAAAGCTGGCTTTATATGGTTGCCAAAAACCATTGTCTGATGAAATTGAGGGATAAGAATATATTTATCCCAGTAGAAGAAAAAATACAACTGACCAGCCCTGAATCTGACCGACAGGAACTATTGGAAAAAGAAGCAACGCTCACTTTACTTGAAAATTCACTGGAAGAATTAAATCCGGAGCAAAAATCCTGTGTAACTTTATTCTATCTGCAGAAAAGAAGTTATCAGGAAATTGTGAATAGTACGGGGTTCAGCCTGTTACAGGTTAAGAGTTATATTCAGAATGGAAAGCGCAATTTGAAAATACTCGTTGAAAAGAAAATGAATCAAATGAAATGAATGGTCTTCATGATATATTAGAACCCGAAAATCCCATCGATCCAGATGAGTTGATGCGGTATTTGGAAGGAACTGCTTCGGAAGAAGAGCGATTTGCCATTGAGAACCTGATGGCAGATTCCTCTTTTGTAAATGATGCTGTGGAAGGGTTACAAGGCTTTGCTGACCCGGTTCAAATTGCGAAATTAACTGCAGAATTGAACAAACAGCTACATAAGCAAACCGAGAAAAAACGAAAAAGAAAGAATAAAAGAAAACTAGCAGATCAGAACTGGTTACTCATCGCTATACTGGCAATTCTTTTTTTATCGGTATTGGGATACCTGATTATACATTTCTCCCTAGTAAAGCATGCTTAGTATCCAGTCTGCAAATAAAATTAAGCTTATTAATTACTAACCCGCTTACATCCTGCATAGTCTTTGGATAAGGGGAGTATGCGTTGGAAATAAAGCTGACAATTCTGCTGATTTAGCCAGTTCAAAATCGGCAAAATCAAAGCCGGGTGAAACCGTACAACCCACAAAGGAAAAACTCCCACCACTTGCCGTTTCTGAAGCAAACCAGGCCCCGGCAGGTACGATTGCCTGACAAGTGGAACCATGGGTAAGCTGGTTATCCAGTTCTAATAAAGCATAATTACCATCCGAGTAAATTACATGTACATGAAGCGGATCTCCAGCATAGAAATGCCAGCATTCATCACTTTTGATTCTATGAAATGCAGAAAAATTACCTGACTCAAGCAAAAAATAAATGGAAGTGGAAAAAGGTCTTGGCCCCCTAAATCTATCTGGTAAAGCCTCTTTTGCGATCGATTCGGCTGAACGATAGGTTTCTTTGTAATATCCTCCTTCGGGATGGGGAAGCAGGTTGAATTTTTTAACGATAGTGGGTACGGTTAGATGCATATATAAAAATAAGTTGTCGTCAAATACTAATCTGAAAAATATTATCAAAAAGATAACGCCATGCCCAGCTTATTTGCCTGATTGATTACAATCCCAAATTTGCTATGTCTCAGAGTCATTGTATATTTAATAAGAATTCTCCCATATGAAAAAGACCATTGTATTGCCACTAGCCTGTCTGTTTTCCCTGGTGATCAGCTTTTGCAAGCCCCCGCTCAAATCATTAGGTGTTGCCTCTTCAGAAAAAGCAGCTATTCAAACCGGTGCAGATCAAACGGATAAATATCTTTCTTATTTAAAAAATAAACGGGTTGCGGTACTTGCCAATCCCACTACAGTGATCGCTCATACCCATCTTGTTGATAGCTTACAGAAGCTGGGGATCCAAATCGTAAAAGTATTCGGACCTGAACATGGGTTTAGGGGTAATGCGAGTGCGGGGGCAAAAGTGGCGGACGAAGTAGATCCGGCCACTGGAATTCCGGTTATTTCACTGTACGGAGCCAAGTCAAAGCCCAGTAAAGAAGATCTGGCCGATGTAGATATCATGGTATATGATTTACAGGACGTGGGCTGCCGGTTTTATACGAATATCAATGCATTGGCAAGGCTAATGGAAGCCTGTGCTGAAAATGGAAAAGAATTACTGATACTGGATCGCCCTAACCCAAACGGGTACCTGATTGATGGCCCTATACTGGATATGAAATTAAAATCCGGGATTGGCATGTTCCCCATTCCGATCTCACATGGCTTAACCATTGGCGAATTTGCCCAGATGCTGAATGGAGAAGGCTGGCTGGCGAACAAAGAAAAATGCACCATACATGTGATTCCGGTTGCCAACTATGCACATGATATGGCGTATACCCTTCCTGTTCAACCCTCACCCAATCTGAATACCCAACAATCTATCATGCTTTACCCTACCCTTTGCTTATTTGAGGGAACCGTGATTAGCCAGGGAAGAGGAACCTATTTCCCATTTTCTGTTTTGGGCAATCCAGAACTAAAAGGGCAATATTCTTTCAATTTCACTCCCACCGGTATCAAAGGAATGGCTGAAACGCCGCTTCATAGTGACCAGGTTTGTTATGGGCTTGATCTTAGAAAGTATAATATCAACGAGCTACGCAAAACCGGTAAAATACATATTCAATGGATGATTGAGATGTACAAAGCTTACCCATACAAGGAAAAATTCTTTGATTATAAACAAAGTAAGGAAATGGGCAATATAGATAAACTGGCAGGCACCACTCTTTTTAAAGAGCAGATCATAGCCGGAGTATCTGAAGAAGAAATTAGAAAAACCTGGGAGCCGGGGCTGAGTCAGTTTAAAGAAATGAGAAAAAAATATTTGCTCTATCCATAGTCATGAATAGCCGCGTTTTTATTCAAACCTTTTTTACGGTTTGGTAACTTCCTGTAGAAGATAAAAAATAGATTGATAATTTTTGTGCGTTGCTTCCTGTAATGACATTTCGCAGGTTTTGCCTGAGGAATAATACCCTTCGTATTGATTCTGCAAAACTTCAGCAGATTCTTCCTGAGTAGCCGATTTTGTTAGCTCCGGGTAATAAAATCCACGGTCACCCGCCATGCCACAGCATCCGGTGGATAATGGAATATCGGCAAGTTCTGCACAGTCTTTTCCAATACGCTGCAATTTCTGCATCAGGTTCATTTTATATACTGTACAAACCGGATGAAAAACAATCCTTTTCATCTTTTTTGTAACCTGCAATCTTGGCAATAAATAATCTGCTGCAAAATCGATACTATCAATAAACCTGAGTTTATCAAAATACAATTGATTCGTTTCTGTTAAATAAGGTCTCGCGCTTTGTATAGAATGCGTGCAGGAGGTAACATCCATTAATACAGGAGATTTCCCTTGCCTTGTCCATTCCCATAATTTTTCAATGGTATCATTGACTGTTAGCCGGTAAGCC
>Ga0364873_10079_pt2 | contig 35938 bp, 26 predicted proteins | sample ExccelAu500001D3_2_FD_206928 | JGI IMG/M metagenome (GOLD analysis project Ga0364873, IMG submission 206928) | Enriched cells from Trout Bog Lake Hypolimnion, Wisconsin, USA - BchlTB.Aug07.5000.01.D3 | ecosystem: Environmental > Aquatic > Freshwater > Lake > Hypolimnion/Profundal zone | place... | reverse complement strand
GGACGCCTCGGCTTTGAACAATCTCACGCTGGTCGGAAACAGCGTCACCGCCTGGAAAGACCTGAGCGGACATGGGCGCAATGCCAGCGGCGGCATCGCGCCGGTCCTGGCCACCAACTCGACGTTGACGGCAGGCGCGTCGGGCCTGGGCCGGGTGGTGCGGTTCGACGGTGCGAGTGCCTATTTGAATGTGGACTTGACCTTCCTAAGCGAAACGCCCTATACGATTGCCGTCATGGAAGTGGCCGCGAACAAAGGCAGCCAAACCAGCTACTTCATGGGCGATACGGGCAGCGGCGGCAACACCACTGACAACGCCCTGCACACCGGCTATCGCAGTTCGGGCGACTTCACCTTTGCGCACTACAGCGACGACTTGGATTACGTTCCCGGCAGCTTTGCCTATCCGGCGGCCCGCGTGTGGATGGATGTGATTGATGCCAGCACCAACAAAACCATTTACCTGAACGGTGCCGCCGTGCTCGCGGGGGCCGCGTCCGGTTTCCTGAACTCAGCCGGCAGCCAGGGGCACATCGGTTCCGGTTTTGATACCAGCAGTACTTGCTTCCAAGGCGACGTCGCGGAAATTCTGGTTTACACCAACGCCCAAAACGCCAACGCCGCCGGCATCGCAAACTACCTGAGCAACAAGTGGCTCTGCGCCAGTTGCGCCAGCCCGGCGCTGGCCAGCGCCGTGAGCGCGCCATTTATGGTCCATGCCACGGCCTTGCTGCCGCAGAAGATCCTGGGAGCAACGGTTACTGGCAATGGTTCGGTCGTCTTCACTTATGCCACCACGGCCGGCTTCCAGTATCAGGTGCAGGTATGCACCAATCTGGCGCAGGGTTCATGGAGCCCATTGCCCGCCAGCACCACCAACGCCACCGGGGCCGCCGTGGTATTTACGGACACCAACTCACCAGGCGGCGCGCAACGATTCTATCGTGTTGTTTCATATTAGGACCCTGACTAAAGTCACACTCCACTCGGCCTCTGCTGGCGACGCCTTAACCTGAAACCCGGAATCCGAAGTGATTTTCCGTCGTTCTGAATATGAGCGGGCGAATTCTCGCGCCACCTTTGGTATTTGGCTTTCGTGCTTTCTACTTTTCCCGCGAAAAATCACATGCCGGGCATCTGCAACCCCACTTTCGCCGCCACCTGCTGGACGTCCTTGTCCCCGCGGCCGGAGAGATTCACGATGATGAGCGCGTCCTTGCCCAGCTTGGGCGCGCGGACGATGCATTCGGCCACGGCATGCGCGCTTTCGAGCGCGGGAATGATGCCTTCCAGCCGCGCGAGTTTCATGAACGCGGCCAGCGCCTGTTCATCGGTGGCGTAGGTGTATTCGGCGCGGCTGGCGTCGCGCAGCCAGGCGTGTTCCGGCCCGACGGCGGCGTAATCGAGTCCGGCGCTGACGCTATGGGTGGATTGAATCTGGCCGAATTCATCCTGCAAAATGAAACTGCGCGTGCCCTGCAACACCCCCAGCGAACCGCCCTGAAATCGCGCCGCATGCTGTTCGGGTTGGATGCCGCGTCCGCCGGCTTCCACGCCGACGAGCTGGACGGAGCGGTCGTTGAGAAACGGATAGAACAGACCGATGGCGTTCGAGCCGCCGCCGACACACGCGAGCAGCAGGTCGGGCAGACGCCGCTCCTGCGCCAAAATCTGCGCCCGCGCCTCGTCGCCGATGATGCGTTGAAAATTCCGCACCATGACCGGATAGGGATGCGCGCCATAAGCCGTGCCAAGGATATAATGCGTGCTGCGGAGGTGCGTCACCCAATCGCGCATCGCCTCGTTGACAGCTTCCTTCAGGGTCTTTTGTCCCGCCTGCACTGGCACCACCTCCGCGCCGAGCATTTTCATCCGGTACACGTTCAGTTCCTGCCGCTGGCAATCCACCGCGCCCATGTAGATGACGCATTCCAGACCGAACATTGCGGCGACGGTCGCGGTGGCCACGCCGTGCTGGCCCGCGCCGGTTTCCGCGATGACGCGCGTCTTGCCCATGCGCCGGGCCAGGAGGACCTGCCCGATGGCGTTGTTGATCTTGTGCGCACCGGTGTGGTTAAGATCCTCGCGCTTGAGATAGATTTTCGCGCCGCCCAGCTCACGGGTGAGGCGTTCGGCAAAATACAGCGGCGTGGGGCGTCCGCAGAATTCCTTGAGATAATAGGCGAGTTCGCGCTGAAATTCCGGGTCCTGCTGGGCGCGGAAATATTCCGCTTCCAACTCCTGCAACGGGTGCATCAGTGTCTCCGGCACATAACGTCCGCCATACTGACCAAAATGGCCTTGGGCGTCGGGCAAACTCGATTCGGCAACTGCGTTCATGCTCCAGTTTCACGCAAACGCGCGCGGCGCGCAAAGGATTTTATCAGGGGGGTGACAAAGTACCCGCCGAGGTGGGGAGGCGGACCAGGACTCATGATTTTATTGGCAAACTCCGCCTCCTTGCCTCGGCGGCTACGATGGCCGGCGAGTTTGCACCTGCCACGCAAAGGATTTTGTGGCCGTTGCGAAAGGTTGTGGATTTCCGCCGCCGTTTCTGATTAAATTTCCCAACTATGGGACGCCAATGGCTGCATGCCAAACGATTGGTCGCCGGCCTCAAAAAAGGCCGGACGACCGGAAAACTTGTGCGCGAGATTTCGGTCGCCGCCAAAATGGGCGGCGCGGATCCCGCGATGAACGCGCGCCTTTTTGCCGCCGTGGAAAAGGCGAAAAAGGAAAGCGTGACCAAGGACGCCATCCAGCGCGCCATCAACAAGGGCGCCGGCATCGGCGGCGAGAAGATGGTCATGGAACATGTCCTGTACGAAGGTCGTGCGCCGCATAACGTGCCGGTGATCGTGGAGGTGTACACGGACAACGTGAACCGCACCGCGCCGGAAATCCGTGTGTTGTTCAAAAAGGGCCAGCTCGCCACCACCGGCAGCAATAAGTTTTTATTTGACCACGTGGGCCTCGTTGAGGCACATCATCCCGACCCGAACCTGGACCGCGAGGGGGCCGCGATTGAAGCGGGCGCCAACGAGGTGGAGACCCTCACGCCGGAGGAGAACGACGATATTCCCGAAAGCGCCACCGGCGCGAAGTTCATTTGCGATCGCACGGCCGTGGCTGCGGTTTCCAAATGGCTGGCAGCCAATGGCTGGACGGTGGTGACCAGCGAAATCGGTTACGTGCCCAAACAGTTCCCCGAACTGACCGAGGCGCAACGCAACGAAGTCGGCGAATTTCTGCACGAACTGGACGAGCACGACGATGTTCACCGCGTTTGGGCCGCCGTCAAATAAACTTCCGCTCAATAGACCTCGGCGCGCAGATGGGTCTGCTCCCGGACGCGCCGGGCGATGCGGGACAGGGTGCTCAAGGGCAGGTGACCGCAACCGGGATTCTGGGCCGGACGATGCGCGGAGTAGATTTGCACCATGGAGATTTGCGCGCCGCCGGCCGTCAGTTCCTCCAAGCGATGGAGGTAGCCGTCAATTTCCGTCTCGCTAGGTTCCTCGCCGTCGAGCATCGGAAACAGGCTTTGAATGACAATCGGGCGTTCGCAGCCGATGCACAGGATATTGGCCATGACCTGTTGCAGGGTCATGTGGTCGGGACGGTTGACGCGCTTCATGTATTTCTGCGTGCCGGCCTCGAGCTTGAGCCAGATTTCGTCCTCCAACGCCAGTTGCCGCCAACCGCGCTCGACCTGGGGCAGGAACAAGCCGGCGGTGTTGGAAATGAGAACGATCTTGAAACCCTGGCGCCGCTGTGAACGCACCCGCAACACGGCCTCCACCGCCGTATCAAAATTAGGGCAAAGCGTCGGTTCGCCGTCGCCGCTGATCGCCACTTCCTTGAGCTGCATCAGCTCGTCCGGAATGGTGCGGAAGCGCGGTTGTGCCTGCAACCGGTGTTGGCTGGCGAGCTCCAGCATGGCGGTCAATTCGGACGCCAATGTTCGGACGTCCACCGGGTGTTCCTGCCGCGCCAGCCCGCGTTTCACCTCACAGTACACACAGTCAAAATTGCAGAATTTTTCCGGGTTCAAATTGACGCCGATGGACAGCCCGTGCGCGCGTTCGGAAATCACGGCATAAATGAAACGGTTGCCCAGGAAATCGCGCGGCCAACCGAAGGCGGTCTCTGTGGGGGCCGGGTTGGACCGTTTACGGACATGTTGCATTAATACAGATAAACATGGGCATCAGTTGCTGACTTTGCATATTTTGTCAAAGAAGACACATTTCTTGGCATTGAAAACCGGCCGGCTACCGGCGGTTGATTTCCGCCAACAGCTTCTGCGCGACGGCCCGAAGTTCTTCGGCTGCGCTCGGGCGGAGCAACGGCTGCAAAATTTGCCGCGCGGCCTCAGGATTTTGTTGGCGAATATCCCATTGCGCCAGGGCGATCAGGTAGGACTGATTATCGGGCGCCAGTTGGATGGCGCACTGGAGTTGCTGGCCGGCGGCCGCCAGATCATCGCCTTGGACCATTTCAAAGAAGCCCAACAGCTCGTGCGCGGGCGCAAAGTCCGGCATGAGCGCAAGGGATTGTTGCAAGGCCTGACGGATTTCCCCGGCTGGGGGGTCGTCGAGTCGCGTCTGCCGGCCCTCGGCATCGGCCTGAGCGTGGTATTTTTCCCGCGCATAAGTGTAGTAAATCAGGAAATTCCCGGAGCCGCGAGCGATGGCGGACTGCAAATTCTGCAAGGCAGCGTCCGTCTGTCCGCGCCGCGCGGCCAGCAATCCCAATCCTTCCTCGGGCAGCGGACTGGCCGGAGCCAGCTTGCGGGCGCTTACAAAATAGGGCTCGGCATCCTCGAGCCGCCCAATGAGCAACAGTTCGTTGCCGAGCCGAAAGCAGACCTCGGCCGGCGCCACGCTTCGCACTTTGGAGGGGATGAGGGCGGCAAGGTTCGTGGAAACCACCAATTCTATCGGCCGGAACTGGCCGCGCAGCAAATACCGATGCAATTGCGCCGCCATGGCCGGCAGCGACGACTGCAAGGCATTCGTGAACGCATCCGTGGGAAGCTGTCCTTGGTGGAGCAAGGCGCTGAACTGGCCAAAACGCTTGACGTACCCAGGCACGTCGCCGGCCATCAGAAAGTGCGTGAGCAGCCACGATTCAGCGTAGAACATGCCCTGCCGTTGCTGCTCGTTGTAGGCCGGCGAATCTTCCTTGGCGGAAAACAATTCGGTCAAGGGCAGCAGCGGCTGCTCGCTGAGCAGGCGCAAATGGTGTGGGATGGGGGCGCCGATTTGCGCGTAACGGCCCGAAATTTCAAACGTGGAATACATCTCGGCCATGCCTTCCTTCAGCCACAAGGGCCAGACGCCGTCGTTGCGCCGGAACAGAAAATGCGCGTATTCATGGAAAATCACGTCGAGATTCAGGCGGTAACCCGGTTCGGGCAGCGCAAGCACGATCATGTTCTCGCCGAGGCCATGGTGAAAAAACGCGGCGATCGTGGCGGGTTGGCCTTGGTAGAGCGGCAGGAATGGTTCCAGCGTTTGGCGATCCGGCAGGACCAGCACGACGATGGGCGGAGCCGCCACGGCTGATGCGCCGGCGAGTTGGGCATAGGCGCTGGAGAATTGCTCCAGCCGGGCCGCCAGTTTATAAACGCTGCCAATTGGCCCGCAACTATAGAAGTTAAAATGGGCGGTGCTGACTTCAACCCAGGGCCGGTGCTCCAGCCGCGCATCGGCCGCAGGAGCGGTCAAGACCCCCGCCACCCCTTGCAGGAGCAAGAACAGAAATAATGTGAGCTGACGGGCCATCGTCTGACTGCACTTTAACGGATAATGCGGGAATTGTCACGGGGCTCTGGCCGCAAACGCCAAAATCCCCAGGGCGGTTGACAAAGTAGCCGCCGACGTGAGGAGCAGGTTCCCCCGGTGGAGGCTGATACCGGGATGAAACGCCGACGGTGCCGAGCGCCAACGGCGCGATTGACAATAGCCCGCAGTTTCAACTGCGGGTGCGGAGGCCGGACGCAAAATTCGTCCCTACGGGACGGGTATCGCTGGCCACCCGCCACCCGCAGTTGAAACTGCGGGCTATTGTCAAATCGTCCCTGCGGGACGGGACACCACAAGCCGCTGAAGTGAGGCGCTTCTTAAGAGCATGGACCTGACCGGGCCATTCCGTTGGACAAATCCGCCTCACGCTCGCCGCGCTGTCGCTCTGGCGCAGCGGGTCGGCGGCTACACATCCTGCCGACTTTGTCACTCGCCGGGGCGAAGTTGCCTTACAGCCGTGAGTTGAATTCGTAGTCGCCGGAACCCACCTCAAATACCGCGCAGCCGTTTTCATCGCGCAGGAAGTTTGGCTGGAGGTGGTGCGCCGCCACGCAGGTGCCCGGCCGGGCGGGGACGAAGACCGTCGCGGTCGTGTTGGCGGGCAGGGAAACCTGGAGGGTGAATTTGCCGCCCTGCCGTTGCCAGTGGCTGGCGATGGTTCCGCGAATGGAATCGTAACTGGCCCTGGCCCAAGTCACGTCGCCCACCGGCTGCGGAGCGATGAGAATGTGTTTGAAGCCGTTGCCGCCGGAGCGGATGCCCGCGAGATCGTGGTAAAACCATTCCTGAATCTGGCCCAGCATGAAATGATTTTGGGACGAGCCGCCGTCCCAGGCCTCCGTCAGGCTGGTCTTGCCTTTGGCCAGTTGCATTCCGTAGCCGGGCTGGTTGGTCTGGTGGTTGAGGTCGAAAATCACGTCGCTGCGCCCGCCGTCGGCCAGCGCGCGGAGCAGATAACGGTAGCCGACATCGCCGGCGGTCAGTGCATTGCCGCGCGCGCGCACGTCGCGCACAATGACATCCACCACCGCGGCGCGGTTGGTCGGTTCGCACAAATCCATCACCAGCGGGATGGAATTGGCGCACTGCGAGCCGGTGGCGTAGGAGCGATTGGCGGGGTTGTAGAATTTTTCGTTGAACGCCGCGCGGATTTTCTCCGACCGGCTGGAAAATTCCCGGGCGTCGTCTGCGTTGCCCAGCAGGGCGGCGACTTGGGCCAGGATCTTGACATCTTCATAATAAAACGCCGTGGCGGTCAGGGCGATGGGCGTGAGCTGCGAGATGCCCGGATGTTTTGGGCCCACGTCATACCAGTCGCCCAAACCGTAATTGGCGATGAAATGGTCCGCGCGACTGCCCAGATAACCCACGTAGTTTTTCATCGCGGCATAGTGAATTCGAAACAGGTTCAGGTCGGCGTCAAACTCGTATTGCTGCCATGGCACGAGGATGAAGGTGCTGCTCCATTCGGGGGAATCGCCGAACGCATTGCGCAAATGCTCCAGGTCGTTTTTGTCGTGGAAAACCGTGTACTCGGGCGCGGTGGTGGGCACGAGGCCGTTGGCCAGTTGTGAATCGGCGATGTCATTGAGCGTCTTGGTGAAGAGCTGCGCCAGGTCGAATTCATAGCGCAGCGCCGGGCCGTTGAGATGGTCTTCCTCGAGCCAGCCGAGGCGTTCGCGATGCGGGCAGTCGGTCATCAAGCTGACCATGTTGCTGCGCTGCGCCCACCGGACGAGTCTGCGGGTGCGGTTGAACAAATCGCTGGAGCACGCGAATTCTCCCACCGGCGGCGAGGCGGATTGCACCACCCTGCCCGTGACCGAGAGGATTTTCGGCGCCGGGCCGTGGGCGGCGGCCGGGGTGACCTGCGCCTGCACATAGCGGCAGCCGGCGTAGAAAAATTTAGGCGACCACGTTTCCACGCCGCTGGTGGCCTTGGTGAATTCGCACCAGAAAGCACCGTGATGGTTCGCGCCCATTGAGCTTTGATTGACTCCGCCATCGCGGTCCAACAGTTCCGCGGGCAGCAGCCGCACCTGGCTGCCGATCGGGCCGGAAAGCGAAACCTGCGGAACGTGCGCGGCATTCTGGCCGAGATCATAGACCGTGTCGCCATTCGCCAAAACGTGCGCGGAAACGGCCGGATGGGTCTCAAAAAACTTCAGCGGCGGCGCCGCGCACGAGAGTCCGCGTAGTTCTCCGCCTGGCCCGTTGACGACGATCGCCGGCGGCCAGGCCGAGTCGTCGAAGCCGCTCCGGTTCCAGCCGGGTGGCGCGAGCCGCGCGTCACAATCTTCGCCGCCGTAAATGGAATTGAAGGTGATTGGCCCCGCCGCCACGCGCCAGCTTTCGTCCGTGCCGAGGAAGACCACCGAGCCGTCAGCGTATTCGAGGCGGATTTGCGCGATGGCTTTTTGCGGGCCGAACGAGCCTTTGAACTTGGTGTAGCGCCCGCCGCCCAGCACCTGATACATGCCGTTGCCGAGTTCGATCCCCACGGCATTTTTTCCGCGGCGCACTTCCGTCGTGATGTCGCGGGTGTCATACAGGCAGGTTTTGTCGTATTTCGTCCAACCCGGCGAAAGGAAATCGTCCCCGACTTTCTTGCCATTGAGGGTCAATTCATACTGGCCCAGGCCGCAGAGGTTTATGAGCGCGCGTCGGAGGCCGGGTTTTACCGCAAATTCATGGCGCAACAACAGCGACGGAAGGTTCGTGTCTGCCGCGCCAATCCATTGCGCGTGCCAGTCCGATTTTTGCAGCACGCCCATGGTCCAGGACGCCGTCCGGCTCCACGCTGAAGGTTGACCATCACGGTCCCAAACGCGGACCTTCCAATACACCGGCTGCCAGGAAGCCAGCGCGGTCCCGGCCCAGGCGATTTGAATCGTCTCATCGGAAACCACCTTGCCGCTGGACCACAAATCGCCGCCGCCGTGCGCGAGTTTTTCCGCCGACGAAGCGGCCAGAATCTCATACGCGGTCTGTTTCTGGTTGTGCTGGCTGCTGGCCAGTTTCCAGAACAGACGCGGGTTGGGCGAATCCACGCCAAGCGGATTGACGGCATAATCACAGCGCAGTTCGACCGGTTCGAGGCCGGCCCCGGCTTCCGCCACCGCAAAAAAGACCACCGCGAGGAGCGCGCTCGTAAGTTTCGTTTTCATCATGAGTCAGGGTTCTGCGACAGGATAGGCCATGCCGTCCCGTTTCAGCAACCACGGTTTCTGAAATTCCTTTGGACAGTTTATTTTGTTAGAGCCTCCTTGCGCCGGCTGCTACCCTACCTGAACCAGATAGCGCAGGCGTCCCGCCTGCGGGTTCGGGCACCGTCCCGGTGCCCGTTTCCCGAACTGGCGGCGAGACGCCGCCAGAACCCGCAGCCGGGACGGCTGCGCTACCGTTGCGCCGGCCCACGTCCGCTCGGCGCCCGATGAACTGGAAACCGAATTGTCAAAAATGATTTTTTGATACCATGAAGAGACAAACTCTGGCAGGTGGTTTTATTGTCCTGGCGGTGCTGACGGCTGGGGCGGGGCAAACCGTCGAGCAATGGGGCCGGTACGAACTCGCGTTCAACGGGCCGACCAATGGCAATCCATACTTGGACGTGAAATTTTCCGCGCGGTTTTGGCAGCGTCAATCGGTCAGCGAGGTCAGGGGCTTCTATGATGGGGACGGCATTTACCGCGCTCGCTTCCTGCCTGGACAGCCAGGCGAATGGCATTATCTCACCGTCAGTTCCTGCCGGGAATTTAATGGGCAGACCGGCGTCTTCACTGTGACCGGGCCTTCAGCACGGAATCATGGACCGGTTCGCGTGGCCAACACCTATCACTTTGCCTATGCCGACGGCACGCCGTGCCAGGAACTCGGCACCACCTGCTACGTTTGGCAGTTGCAGCCCGAAGCGCTCCAGGAGCAGACGCTGAAGACGCTGGCGGCGGCGGCGTTCAACAAGCTTCGTTTTTGCGTTTTTCCCAAACGCTATCAGTGGAACACCAACGAGCCGATCCTGTATCCGCAAGCCGGTCGTCTATGACGAGGTGAAATACGAGGGGAACATCAAGAGCCGCTGGGGACAACTCTCCGCCGAGGAACTCGTCTTCCGGTTTTGGAACAGCACCGTCGCGGGCACTTACGCCGGGCACGGCGAAACTTATAAGAGCGACGACCAGGTGCTCTGGTGGTCGAAAGGCGGCGTACTCAAAGGGCAGAGTCCGGCGCGCCTCGCGTTCCTTAAACAGGTCCTCGACGACGCGCCCGCCGGAGGCATCGAACCGGTGGAGCGGTGGCAAAACCCGCAAATCGGCGGTCGCGCGCCTGATTATTATCTCGTTTATCTGGGCAAGCAGACGCCGACAAGCTGGGAATTCCAATTACCCAAGCCGCCGCAGGGCAGGGGCCAACCGCCCGCCGACGGTCTCAAATTCAGGGTGGAGGTGCTGGACACCTGGAATCAGACTGTGACGCCGGTGGACGGGGTCTTTACGCTCAAAAAGAAGGATAATTATTATTATGGCGACCAGGACGGACGCAGCGTCCCGTTGCCCGGCAAGCCGTATATGGCAATTCGCATTAAGCGGGTGCGGGGTGCCGGGAATAATCAAGGAGCACCTGAATCCTTGCCGCGCTATGCGCCGAATGGTAAGCTGGTTATATGAGTACGCTTGCGGAAATCGAAGCGGTCCTTCCGAAACTCTCGCTTGAAGAACTCGCGCGGGTCGAGGTGACTTTGCGCCTGCTTCTTCACGGGCGCGATGCTGAAGTTCGCTTTGATGGCCAGCCGTGGCCGTCATCCCACGAAGAAATCGCGGCTTTGCTTGCCCGGATGGACGCGCTGCCTTCCCTGTTCACACCAGAAGAGGCTGAACGGTTTGACGCTTGGCACGCGGGAGAACGTGAGCGGCAGAAAGCGCTGTTCCAAAATGGCGGCGACAATGTCCGCACCCTTTTCACTTGAAGCGTTATCGGCTCGATACCGGCATCGCTGCCGATTACGTCAACCGGCGCAGCGGTGTTTATGCCCGTGCGCGAAGAGCTTTGTCTGACGGCGCACGACTGGGTTTGGGCGCACCTGTTCTGGGTGAACTGTGGGACGGTGTGTTCTAGTGCTACGTGCGACTTTAACGAAGAACGCCATCGGTGAGCTGTACCGGCCTGTTTTTGCCCGTCCCAAGGATGCCATCAGGCAGCCGCACCGGCTTCGTCCACGATAGACCGTCATCCGGCGACGTCAGCATCATGCCCCACCATTTAGCGGGACTTGGGCCGACAATGATGGCCAACGCGCATAAAATGGATGATGAACGCGAAAACTCTACGCTCAACGAGCGCGGTTGACTAGCGTTGAGTGCCTGAAAAACAAGTGATAAATGTACGAAATGGGTTGCCTTTGGCATGAGAATGGGTACAATGAATGAAAATCCCACAACATAATATGAAATCACGGAAGCTCCATCGGATACCCGGACGGATCAGCGGCTTCACCCTGATTGAATTGCTGGTCGTCATTGCCATCATTGCCATTCTGGCGGCGATGCTGCTGCCCGCGCTGGCCAGGGCGAAGCGGAAGGCATTGCAAACCCAGTGCAAGAGCAACATGAAGCAAACCGAGTTGGCCCTCCAAATGTGGGTGGACGACAACAATGACTGGCTCCCACCCGGGGTAGGCTCGGCCGCCGGCCTGTGGGATGGCCAGGACACGTCCTATAATAGTAGTTCGACGGGTGAAATGATCTACTATTTGGCAACCAACCTCGGCTATCACGCCCCGGATGCCACCACTCGTCTGGCGCCTGCCATGTTCTGCCCCGGCTACCAGCTATACAATCAAAACACCTCCTCCGACACCATGAGCAATGTCGTGGTCTACTGCCGCACGCTTCCGGCTAATGTCGGACTGACGAATGCCAATGGCACAATAAAATTTGATCCGTTTGGTTATCCGGTCAATTCTGACAGCCCGCCTGTTGCGCCGTCAGCCCCGCACCGGCTTAGCGAAGTTTCAGCCTTGGTTCCACTCACTCAAGTTTGGCTTGAAGTTGACGCCGACCAAGTGGGGCTGCCCACGGCCGGCTGGTCATCGGAGTTGCCGGTAAAACCCGTGCATGGCATGGTGCGTAATTACATTTATTTTGACGGTCATGTGGATTCCCTAAAGGTAGGCCCGGTGGGCCGATTGTAGGTTGAATTAGAGCCAGACGAATCAAAGGTCCGCTTGAAGCAAGTCAAGCTGGCAGAGGGTCTTACCGCCAAGTCGCCGGGATAGGTGACAATGCGCCGTACCGCAGACTTCCAAGTTTGCGGTATTGCGGGTTGCCAATCCCGCCGGCCGTCGCTAATCCAACGCGCCCGATCTATTGAGGCTCCGCCGATTCGGAAATCGGCGATACGGCAGGTTTGGAAACCTGCGGTACTATATTGTATCCTACGCACCTGCCGTCAATTAGCGCTGATTAGTTGTCCGCCGGGGGAATTGGCCCAAGCCGGTGACTAACGTCCGTAAGACAACCTTAAAAGATTTGTAATTTTGTGCTTTCCTTGAACTTTGACTAGTGGTTTAATTGTCCTCCAATATGAGTATATTAAATCTCACAGCATCACAACTGCGTCACGCCGCTGACCTCAAGGAACAGATCGTTGCGCTGGAATCTCAACTCGCCGGCCTCATGCATGCGGACGGCCAATCCCCTGCGGTGGCGCCCGCCCAGGCTCCCGTACTGGTCGAGCCGGCCCCGCCGGTCAAAACCGGCAAGCGGACCATCAGCGCCGCCCACATTGCCAAGATCAGGGCCGCCCAAAAGCTGCGCTGGGCCAGATACAATGCCGCCAAAGTCCAAGCGGCAACGTCCCAAGCCGTCCAACCGGCCGTCCAACCCGGCAAGCGGGGGCCGAAGACGATGAGCGCGGCCGCCAAGGCCAAGATTGCCGCAGCTCAACGGGCGCGCTGGGCTAAACAAAAGGGCTTGGCGAAACCGGCCGCGAAGGCGGAACCAAAACCGGCCAAGAAAGGGCAAATGAGTGCGGCGGGAAGAGCCCGCATCATTGCCGCCCAGAAGGCGAGATGGGCGGCGTACAACGCTGCCAAGGGAAAGAAAAAGTGATTTGTCGCACGCGCCCCGGCTGAAGGCTACTGCGCCTTCGCCTGGGGGGCGGGCTTGGCTGCGGGTTTTGGAGGGTAAGACGGGTTGGTCAAAGCGCCAGGAGCGGTGGTCTGCAAGTTAGCGGGCACCTTCGCCTGCACTTCGCCAAGCACCCACTTGATGCCACCGACGAGGATCTCCTGAAAGATGGGATTGGTCCAAACGTCCTCGCGATGTCCCATCGAGGTGTGCCACACGCGGCCATTGCCCTCCTTGCGCGCCCACGGGTTGGGATAGGGCGGTTGCTGATACATGGAATCTTTATATCCGTCGGCGACGACGGCAATTGCCAAACACCCGGATTGACGGTATAAGGACAGCATGAAGTCGAACGAACTTATCCCGGTTGATCTGGAAATTCTTGGCGGCACACTTGCTGTCGTATGAAGAATGTGTCCGTCGCCGTCATCGGCGCAGGTATCACGGGACTGACCGCTGCGTTTTATCTGAAACGCGCGGGGGTGCCGGTCACGGTTTATGAGGCTGGCGCCCGCGCGGGCGGCGTCATTCAATCCATCCGTCAGGATGGTTTTCTGGCCGAGTTCGGGCCGAATACCATTCTGGAGACCTCGCCGAAGATTGCGCAACTGGTCCGCGACGCCGGCTTGGCTGCGCGCAAGCTCGTCTCGGACCCGACGGCCGGGGCGCGCTACGTGGTTCGTTACCGGCGCCCGATCGAAATGCCCGGCTCGCCACCCGGCTTTATCACCACCAAGCTGTTCACCCTCCGGGCCAAGCTGGCCGTGTTGCGCGAACCGTTCCTCCCGCCGCGCCGCGATGGCGTGGAGGAAAGCATCGGCCAGTTCGTCGTGCGCCGGTTCAACCGGGAATTTCTCGACCACGCAATTGACGCGCTGGTGGCGGGCATTTACGCGGGCGATCCCAATAAACTGTCCCTGCCGCATGCCTTTCCCAAACTCAAGGCGCTGGAGGACAAATACGGCTCCATGATCAAAGGCCAGATTTTCGGTGCGCGTGATCGCCAGCAATCCGGCGAGGTGGCCAAAGACCGCGCCGCCAAATTCTCCTTCGACGAAGGTTTGCAGGTGTTGCCGGACACATTGGCAGCCGGGCTCGGCGAGGCATTGGAATTGAACACGCCGGTGACTAGGCTGACGCAAACCAGCAACGGCTGGCGCGTAACGACTCCCCGCGGGGAAACCGAATTTGGCGCGGTGATTTACTGCGGCACCGCCTACCGGTTGGCGGAACTGGAAATTGCCGGAGCGCCGGGCACCGCCCTTGCGCGAAGTGAGCACCCCAACGAGCCGGGTCGGAGACCGGCGCTCCAAGCACTGGCGGAGATCAGCTACCCGCCCGTGGCCAGCGTGGTGCTGGGCTTTCGGCGCGAGGATGTGACGCATCCCTGCCAGGGCTTCGGCATGTTGATTCCCAAAATTGAGGGTTTCAAAATTCTCGGCACGATTTTTTCCTCGGCGCTATTTCCCAATCGCGCTCCCGCCGGTCACTTGACGCTGACCAGCTACATTGGCGGCGCGCGCTATCCGGAACTGGCGCTGCTGCCACCGGCGCAATTGATTGAGACCGTCCTCGCTGATTTGCGTGTGCTGCTGGGCGTAAAAGGGCCGCCGGTGTTCGCGCAAACGGCGGTGTATCCGCGGGCGATTCCGCAATACAACGTCGGCTATGGCAAGTACCGGCAGTTGCTGAATGACTTCGAAGCCGCCGCGCCCGGCCTCTTTTTTGCGGGCCACTATCGCGACGGTGTTTCGCTGGGCGATTCAATTGTATCTGGCGTGAACATCGCCGGCCGCGTCGGCCAATCTTTTTCAACCACAGATGGACACAGATGAACACAGATAAGCAAAGAGTTTCTCCACAAAGAACACAAAGAGCACAGAGAAGAAAAGCACGGGCGGCTTCCCCTCTGCGTTCTTTGTGGTTAAACATCTGTGTCCATCTGTGTCCATCTGTGGTTAAATTATTCTCAACATGAGCAAAGCTATTCTCTTGGTGAACCTCGGCTCGCCGGACTCGCCGTCCGTGCCGGACGTGCGCCGGTATTTGAACGAGTTCCTGATGGACGCGCGCGTGATTGACACGCCCTGGCTGCTGCGGCGGCTCATCGTGGGTCTGATTTTGATCAAACGCCCGGCGGAATCGGCGCACGCGTACGAAAAAGTCTGGACCAAGGAGGGTTCCCCGTTGGTGGTCACCAGCCGGCACGTTCAGGAGCGCTTGCAACAGCGCGTCGCTGTCCCGGTGGAATTGGCGATGCGTTACCAGCATCCGTCCATTGCCTCCGCCGTGAAGAATCTCGCGGCCCGGGGAGCGACGGAAACCTTGCTCATCCCGCTGTTTCCGCATTACGCGATGTCGAGCTATGAAACCGCCGTGGTGCGCGTGCGGGAAGTCGCCGCCCAGCTCGCCCCGCAAATGCAGATAATGGTGCAACCGCCCTATTATGACCAGCCGGATTATATCGCGGCGCTGGTGGCGAGCGCGGCGGATTATCTGAAGAAGGGTTACGACCATTTGCTGTTCAGCTTTCACGGCATCCCGGAACGGCACATCAAGAAGTCGGATCCCACGGGCGGTCATTGCCTGGCCACGCCCAATTGTTGCGAGACGCCCAGCCCGGCGCACGCGCAGTGTTACCGCGCGCAGTGTTACCGGACGGCGGCGTTGTTCATTGCGCAAGCGGGGGTGCCCGCGGGCAAATGGTCGGTGTCGTTTCAATCGCGGCTGGGCAAGGACCCGTGGCTGAAACCTTACACAGATTACGAATTACCGCGCCTGGCGACGGAGGGGAAGAAACGGATGCTGGTGATTTGTCCGGCGTTCGTTTCGGACTGCCTGGAGACCATTGAAGAAATTGGCATTCGCGGCTGCGAACAATTCATGGCCGGCAATGGCCAGGAGTTCACGCGCATTCCCTGCATGAATGAGCATCCGGCCTGGATCACCGCGCTGGAAAACATGGCGAAGAAGTTTCTGACGGCGTAGTGGCACGGGCGTCTCGCCCGGGTGTTTCCGTAGCGAGAGTCGTGTCGTTTTGAAAGAAGCCTCAAGCCAAAACGCACCGCCATTGCGATAAGCTGGGAGTGGCTCTCCCTCTCCCCATTTTGCTCCGCCGACTCCGCAAAGCGCGGAGAGGGAGAAAATGCTCACAGCACCTTTACAAATTATCCCTTCAGACACCTGCGCGCCTCAAATCAAGGACGGTGTCAAGATGCGCCCCCGCTTCACGTTTCACGCATCACTCCTCACGCCAAATTTCTAGGTTTGCCACCCGGCCCCAATTCAGGGATAGTATTCGTCCGCCTTTGGCGGAAAAACGCATGAAATCCCTCGTCGAAATCTACGACACGACTCTGCGCGACGGCGCGCAGGCTGAAGGCATTAATTTCTCGGCGCAGGACAAACTGCGCATCGCCGAAAAGCTCGATGCTTTCGGGGTCCATTACATCGAGGGCGGCTGGCCGGGCAGCAATCCCAAGGATATGGAATTTTTCCAGCAGGCCGCCCGGCGCAAATGGAAACATGCGCGGATCGCCGCCTTCAGCATGACCCGGCGCAAGGGCGTCGCGGTCGAGAACGATGAATTGATGCGGCTGATTCTCGAGGCCAAAACGCCAGTCGTCACCATCGTGGGCAAGACGTGGCTGCTGCATGTGACCGAGGTGCTGCGCGCCAAGCCGGAGGAAAATCTTGGCATGATCGGCGACACCATCCGTTATCTCAAAGATCACGGCAAGAAAGTCATCTACGACGCCGAACACAGTTTCGACGGCTTTGCCGACGAACCCGAATACGCGTTGGCCACCTGGCAGGCGGCGGAAAAAGCCGGTGCGGATTGCATCGTGTTGTGCGACACCAACGGCGGACGTTTACCGCGCGAAATTGCCGCCGCCACGGCTCTGGCAAAATCGAAATTGAACTGCCCCGTGGGCATTCACACGCACAATGATTGTGGGTTCGGCGTGGCCAACGCCATCGCGGCCGTCGAGGCCGGCGCCATGCAGGTGCAGGGCACGATCAACGGTTTTGGCGAGCGCACGGGCAACTGCAACCTCATCAGCGTGATCCCCACCCTGCAATTGAAAATGGGCTTGAATGCGGTGCCCAAGTCCTCGCTGCCCAAGTTGAAGGAGCTTTCCGAATTCGTGAATGAAGTGGCCAACGTGCGGCACGACGTGCGCGCGCCATGGGTCGGGCAGACCGCCTTCGCGCACAAGGGCGGGATGCACGTCCACGCCATCGAACGCGTGGCGCGCAGCTACGAGCACGTCAATCCCGAGAGCGTCGGGAATTTTCGCCGCGTGCTGGTGAGTGACATGTCGGGCCGCACGAATATTTTGCTCAAGGCCAGGGAATTGGGCTACCAACTCTCGACCGACGCGCCGGAAACGCGCGCCATCACGGACCAGGTGAAGGAACTTGAAGCCCGGGGTTACGAATACGAGGCGGCGGAGGGTTCGCTCGCGCTGTTGATTGGCCGCACGATGAAACATTGCGAGCCGAGCTTCACGGTGGAAACGTATCACGTCTCGATGCGCCGCGACAAAAAGGAATCCATCTGCGAGGCCACGGTGCGCATCCGGGTCGGCGATGAGATCGCGCACACGGTGGCCGAGGGCGACGGCCCGGTGAACGCGCTGGATGGCGCGCTGCGGCGCGCGCTCGTGAAATTTTTCCCGTCGCTCAAGGGCATTGAACTCACGGATTACAAGGTTCGCATCATTAACGGCGCCACCGGCACCGCCGCCAAGACGCGCGTGCTCATCACCTCGAGCAATGGCAAACGCGAGTGGGGCACCGTCGGGGTGAGCGAAAACATCATCGAGGCTAGCTTGGAGGCGCTCGTGGACTCCATGGAATACGCGCTATTAAAAAAATGACGGTTTGATAGTGTGAAATTTGTGTTGACATATATACATCGCGATGTATATTAAGCGCATGAAAAGACGAAAACCTGTTGAGTCCACGCCGGCTGATCAGCCGGGGTCGGTGCTGAAGGATGCGGTGGTTATCTATGGAACCGAAGCCACGTCAATGGTTCGCACGCAAATCTATTTGAACCGGCGCGAGTATGAATTCGTGCAAAGCGAGGCCGTGCGCCGCGATCAGCCGATGGCGGCGGTGATCCGCGGACTTATTGACGAGAAGATGGAAATCCCCGACGATGCCTGGACCAACAATCCGATATTGGAGCCGTCTGCGCATGATCCAAACTGGAAAGGTCACGAAGACGGAGCGATTAACCACGACCATTACATTTACGGCTGCCCGAAGAAGTGGATCAAAGTCAAGGGAAAATACGTGGAAGCTCCACCGTTGCCCGAAGATTACTACTCAAACCGCACCAGCGCCGCCGCTTACGACCAGGAGATCAAGCAAATGGATGAAACGCGATGAATTCACTGTTTATCGACGCTTCGTACTGGATCGCCTATCGCGATGAGCATGAACTCAGCCACAGGCTCGCCCGCCAGGTAATGAGCGAGCTTTTCCGGCAGCGCAGTCATTTTGTGACCACCTTGCCGGTGGTCTGCGAAATTCATGCTTATTTTTCGCGTGAACGGGCCAAGCGTGAACAAATTTTGAAGGATCTTTTTGGCAATCCGATTGTCGGCGTAGAAACTGTTTCGCATCAGGACCAAGCCGCAGCACTGGAACTTTTGCAAACTCATCGGGATAAAACCTATTCGCTCTGTGACACCCTTTCCTTCGCCGTCATGCGCCGGTTGAACCTCAAACGCGCGCTGGCGTTCGACCACCATTTCCGCCAATTTGGCGAATTTGAAATCATCCCTGACCAATTTCCATGAACGAAATTCCCAAAGCCTACGAACCACAGTCCGTCGAGGACAAGTGGTATGAGTTCTGGCAGCAACACGGTTGTTTCACTGCTGATCCCGCGCGCGTGAGCGACCGCCGCCCCGCCTATTCCATCGTCATTCCGCCGCCAAATGTCACCGGCATGTTGCACATGGGGCACGTGCTCAACAACACCATCCAGGACATTTTGAGCCGCAAGGCGCGCATGGACGGCAAGGAGGTTCTCTGGCTGCCCGGCACTGACCACGCGGGCATTGCCACGCAGGTGCAGGTGGAAAAGGCACTCAAGAAGGAGGAGCGCAAAACCAAGCACGACCTGGGCCGCGAGGAATTCCTGAAGCGCGTGTGGGCGTGGAAGGAAAAACACGGGAACATCATCATCAGCCAGCTCAAGAAGCTCGGCTGCTCGTGTGATTGGACGCGCGAACGGTTCACGATGGACCCGGAGTATTCGCGCTGCGTGCAAAAGGTCTTCGTCGAGCTGTATAAAAAGGGCCTGATTTATCGCGGCAAGCGCATGGTGAACTGGTGCCCCGTGTCGCAGACCGCCCTGTCCGACGAGGAGGTGGAAATGAAGCCGCAGAAGGGTTTCATGTATCATTTCAAGGTGCAGGTGGTGGAAAAAGTGGCACGGGCGTCCCGCCCGTGTGTTTCCGAAATGGCACAGACATCCCGCCTGTGTGTCGAAGATATTCGCCTCACCGACACTTGGTTAACCATCGCCACGACGCGCCCGGAGACAATTCCCGGCGACACCGCCGTGGCGGTGAATCCGAAAGACACCCGTTACGCGCACCTCATCGGCAAGCACATCGTGCGGCCCTTGCCCATTCAACTGCCGCGCGAGCAGAAACTCATTCCTATTATCGGCGACGAACACGTGGATTTTGAGTTCGGCACTGGCGTGCTCAAGGTGACGCCCGCGCACGACAAGGCGGACTTTGAAATCGGCCAGCGCCACAAGCTGCCCGTGGTGGACATCATGAATCCGAACGGCACGATGAACGAACTGGCCGGCGAAAGCCTGGCGGGTTTGGATCGTTTCGAGGCGCGTGACGTCGCCGTGGAGCGGTTGAAAGAGCTTGGCGCGCTCGTGAAGGAAGAACCGTACGAGAACAACGTCGGTTTCAGCCAGCGCGCGGACGTGCCCATCGAGCCGCGCCTGAGCGAGCAGTGGTTCTTGAAGTATCCGGCGGTGGAGCAATCAAGAGCGTGCGTGGAGCAAGAGGGTTGCACAGGCCACTGGCCTGTCCCGTCTGGCGGCCCGCCAGACGGAACGGGAAGAGGCGTCAAAACGAAATTGGCAACCGAGCTCAAGGCGACGTCCTCTGCCGAAAATCAAAGTGCGCCCGGCGGTAAATCTCTGGAAGCGCATCTCGCAAAAGAGACGTTGGCTGGCCAGCCTGCACCGAACGCACAAGTCACGGCTGACGCTTCATCGCTGGCAGCTCACCGTCATGTTTCGACGGATTTGCCTTCCCAGGCCGCGTCTGCCGGGGCTAAAGCTCCATCAGCTTCAACCAATGAAACAAATACTCCATCGGCCGGCAAAATGCAATTCCATCCGCAACGGTGGGCAAAGGTCTATGACCACTGGCTGGCAAACATTCAAGACTGGTGCATCAGCCGCCAGCTTTGGTGGGGACATCGGATTCCGGTGTGGAGCAAAATAATCAAACACGGTGACTGGAACATTCTGCGTGATGAAAAATTTGCTTGCGATGTTGGAATGCTCCTCGGCGAACTGGAAGAAATCAAATCGCTTGATGGGAATACGGATGAACTTAAAAACATCAGTGGCGAGGCTGGAGCAGAAACTTTGTTCCGCTATCGTTGGCGAGAAGGTTTCTGGAGAATTGAAGGCGTAACAATTTCAGAGCCGGAGATTTCCAAGCTCGAAAAAATGGGTTTCACCCAAGACCCCGACGTGCTCGACACTTGGTTCAGCTCCTGGCTTTGGCCATTTGCCACGATGGGTTGGCCAGAGCAGACCGAGACGTTGAAGAAGTTCTATCCGACCACCGACCTGGTCACCGGCCCGGACATTATTTTCTTTTGGGTCGCCCGCATGATCATGGCCGGCTACGAGTTCATGGGCGAGCCGAAGTTCGGCCTCCCAGATGCAATGCCGTTCCAGAATGTCTATTTCACCGGCATCATCCGCGACAAGCAGGGCCGCAAAATGTCCAAGACCCTCGGCAATTCGCCCGACCCGCTCGCACTCATCGCCCAATACGGCGCGGACGCCCTCCGCTTCGGCACCATGCGCAGCGCGCCGCTCGGCCAGGACGTGTTGTTTGACGAGAAGGACGTGGAGCTGGGCCGCAATTTCTGCAACAAGCTCTGGAACGCCTGCCGCTTCCGCCAGATGCACGGCGGTGAAGTGCAGGCCGAAATCGAACGCACGCTGCTTACGACGGATGACAAATGGGTCTTGCTCAAATTGGACGCCGCCATCCGCGAAGTGACGATTGCCCTGAACGAATACAAGTTTAGCGAGGCTACCGCGGCGCTCTACCGTTTTTTCTGGAACGAGTATTGCGACTGGTATGTCGAGGCGAGCAAAGCGGTCCTGCCACGAGTGACGGCCGATGCTTCTCCGTCTCCCCTCGGAGGGGAGAGGGCAGGGGTGAGGGGTGAAAGCCCCGAAACCAGTCAGAGCCTCCTCACGTCGGCTGCTACGGACGCCCAAAAAGCCAACACGCTGGCCGTCATTGACTTCGTGCTCAGCCACACGCTGCGGCTGTTTCATCCGTTCCTGCCGTTCATCACGGAGGAACTCTGGCACGGCATGGGCTATGCCACGGACATGCCGGAGAATCAGGGCGGCCAGACCATCATGAATGCGCCGTGGCCGCTGCCCTTGGACGACGATTTCAAAGGCCATTACGGCCTGGATAATTGTTACCTCGAAATGACGGATGCGAAATACGAGCTGATCACACAGGGCCGCAACCTGCGTCGCGCCGGGAACATTCAGGCCGCGAAAAAGGTCAAGTATGTGTTCAAGCCCGCGCAACATCTCACGCCCCACGACGCGGAAGTCATCAAACTGCTGCTTAACGCCGAGGCGCTGGAAGTGGCCGCCGAGTATCAGCCGACCAAAGGCACCCCCTCCGTGCAGTCCAAGCTGGGCGAATTATTCCTGCCGCTGGAGGGTCACATTGATCCGGCGGCGGAGAAAATCCGGCTGGCAAAGGAAGTGGAAAAAATCAAAGCGGAAATCGTGAAGGTCGAGCAAAAGCTGGCCAATCCGAATTTCACGCAAAAAGTTCCGCCCGCCGTGCTCCTCGATCACAAGCAGCGTCTGGCGGACTGGCAAGCCAAGCTGTCGCACACGCAAAACCAGATGGATTCATTGGGCTGAGGAGTCTTTGATAAACACGCGCAACGAGGCCCCAATACAGCGGTGCTGAAGCCACCGCACTCTCCAGACGCTAACGCGAATGCCGGGCACGTTCAATTTCGCGAAGCGTTTGGAGAGTTCTGAGTGCGGCGCGTTCACCAGCGCTTTTCAGGCGCGCGGTTTGCCAAAGAACCACCGCATAGCCGGCACCCGCGCGAAACGTTTAATTCTTCGCGCCGTTGCTGCGGACGAAGTCAATGCACTTCGTCACCTCGGCCAGGTTGTCTTCCATCTTATACTCATATTCGACAGACACGTTGCCGACAAAATTCTGGCGCTTGAGCTCCGCGAGGATGGCCGGCACGTCCGAAACGCCGGTGCCGTAGGGTACGTCGTGCGCTTTGGGGGACTTTTCGTTCAGATCCTTGAGATGCGAGCTGATGATGCGGCCTTGCAAAATCGTCAGGCAATCCACCGGGTTGAGACCCGAGCGCACCCAATGGCCGGTGTCCGCGCAGGAGCCGATCCGGGCATCGCGATCCTTGACCACGCTCAAAATATAATTGGGATCCCACATCTTGTAGGCCGGATCTTGGGGGCGCTTGGGATGATCGTGAAAGCCCACGCGGATGTCGTATTCCTTGACCAGCTTCTCGATGACGTCAATGGACTCCACCGACTCGGTGGTGATGCCGTAAAGGCCGAGCTGCTTGGCGAACTCAAAAATCTTGCGCGCTCCGGCCTCATTGTTGGGAATGCCGACGACGCCGTAATTGACCGCGCGGATGCCGTCTTTTTTCAAGCGCGCCTGCACGGCGGCGATCATTTCCGGCGTGGCATTGTGATCAAATTTCAGATTCGGCTGTTCGGCGCTGTATTTTTGGCCGGGATAAAATTCAATGACTTTGCCGCCGGCCGCGGCGGTCTTGTCAATGGCTTCCATCACGGTGAAATGATTGAAGGTCCAAGCCTGGCAGCCGATGGCAAAACCGCCGGTTTTGCAATCGTCGGGAATGGGCGCGGCGAATGAGGTCATGCCGGAGAGTACACTGCCGGCAACAGCGAGATAAACGAATTGTTTTTTCATGGGAGTTATGTGAGACGCCAATCTGCCAGATCCGGCGGATTTTTACAAACACTCATTCGGAAATTTATCGAGTGTTACCTTTCGCAACCGTCCAACGTCTGGTTTCCGGGCGTGCCCGTTGCCGCCACCCATGCCACAAACATTAAAAATAATCCGCCGCGAACAGCATGTTTTTTGTTTTCGCCGCGTCCCTGACCGCTTAATATCCCTGCCATGATCTCCCAACGCAAATCCCTGTCCGGCGCCGTCAGCCGCCGCCGGTTTCTCCAAACCTCCGCCCTGGCCGCCGGCGCCGTCACTTTTGGCGTGCCGACGCTCCTGCGCGCGGCCAACCTGAACAGCAAGCTGAACATCGCCTCCATCGGCGCGATGGGCAAGGGCGAGAGCGACACCGACCATTGCAGCAGCGAAAACATCGTGGCGCTCTGCGACGTGGACGCCAACCGCTGCGCCAAACAGCGGGAAAAATATCCCGGCGCGAAATTTTATCAGGACTACCGCAAGCTGTTTGACGAAATGTCCGGCGGCATTGACGCCGTCACCGTCTCCACGCCCGACCACATGCACGCCATCATCGCGTCGCTGGCGATGAAACAGGGCAAACACGTTTATTGCCAGAAGCCGCTGGTGCAGACGATTTATGAGGCGCGTTATCTCCGCAACCTCGCCAAGTCCGGCAAGCTGGTCACGCAAATGGGCAATCAGGGCAGTTCGGCGGACGGTTTGCGCCGCGCCGTGGAAGTCATCCAAGCCGGCATCATCGGCCAGGTGCATGAAGTCCACATCTGGACCAATCGTCCGGTCTGGCCGCAAGGCATGGACCGGCCCACTGGCTCGGACCCCGTTCCCAGTTCACTCGATTGGGACATCTGGATTGGCGCGGCCCCCATGCGGCCCTACAAACACGGAGTCTATAACCCGTTCGTCTGGCGCGGCTGGCAGGATTTCGGCACCGGCGCGCTCGGCGACATGGCCTGTCACACCGTGAACATGCCGTTCCGCGCCTTGCGTCTGGGCTACCCGACGGAAATCGAAGCCATGGCTCTCGGCGTCATGAACAAGGAAAGCTATCCGTTGGGCTCCAAAATCCGTTTTGAATTCCCGGCGCGCAAAACGAGCGTGCCTGCGGCCCAGAAATCTTTCTTCCACCAGCACGACACCTTGGTGCAGGATCCCGTCACGTTTACGTGGTATGATGGCGGCCAGCCGGCTGCCGGCACGCCGAACGGCCATGATTTCAGCAACAAACCGCCCCATGACCTGTTGGTGGACATCGAGGCGTTTCGCGGCGAAGTGCCCAACAGCGCCTGTCTGCTCATCGGCGACCAGGGCAAAATCTTCTCCCCCGATGACTACGGCGAGGATTTCTACATCAAGCGCAACGACGACCCTAAATTCGTGCAGTACAAGAAATACGCCGCGCTCGAGAGCATTCCCCAGACGGTTCCCCGCAACAAGTTCTTTAAGAAGGGCGATAGCGACCACATCCATCACTTGGAGTGGATTGACGCCATCAAGCAGGGCCAGCCGGAACTCTGTTATTCACGCTTTGAGATTGCCGCGCAACTCACGGAAATCATGCTGCTGGGCTGTGTGGCCCTGCGCGCCGGCAAGAAAATCGAGTGGGACGGGCCGAACATGGTGGCCACCAACTGTCCCGAAGCCGCGCCCTACATCAAGCGCGATAACCGTCCCGGCTGGGCGCTTTCATAAGCCATGAATACGCAACGCACGCGCCGCGATTTCCTGAAAACCACCGGCGCGGCGGCGCTGGCGGCCTCCGCCCTGCCCGTTTGGGCGCAGGCCGCGGGCCAGCCCATCCAGGTCGCCGTGGTGGGCGTCGCGCACATTCACACCCCTGGCTATCTGAATCTGCTGAAGCAGCGCGCCGATGTGCGCGTCAAGTATGTCTGGGATCACGACGCCGCCCGCGCGGAGAACCGCGCCAAGGAAACTGGCGCGCAAGCCGTCGCGGACCTCCCCACCATCTGGTCGGATACGGAAGTTTCTGCCGTGGTCATCCTCTCGGAAACGAACCGGCACCACGAGCTCGTGCTGGCTGCGGCCAAAGCGGGCAAGCACCTGTTTGTGGAAAAACCACTGGGCATCACGAGCCGCGAAAGCCGGGAGATGGCCGACGCCATTGACCGGGCCGGACGGCTGTTCACCACGGGCTATTTTTCGCGGACGGATCCCAAGCATATTTTTCTCAAGGATGAGATCGCCGCCGGCAATTTCGGCGTCATTACCCGCGTCCGCGCCTCAAACTGCCACAACGGCTCGCTCGCTGGGTGGTTTGACACAGACTGGCGCTGGATGACGGATCCCAAAATCGCCGGCGTCGGCGCCTTTGGCGATCTCGGCACGCACAAGCTCGATATCTTGATGTGGATGTTGGGCAGCGTCGAATCCGTCACGGCCGACATTCGTCCCGTGACGCATCGCTACGGCGACTGCGACGAAACGGGCGAGGCGCTCCTGCAATTCAAGAGCGGCACCATCGCCACGCTGGCCGCCGGCTGGGTGGATCTCGAAGACCCGGTGAAGCTGCAAATCTCCGGCACGCAAGGCCACGCGGTGATTTACGACGACAAGCTTTACTATCGCAGCGACAAACTGGACAGCAGCGACTTTCGCAAGCCGCTGACCAAGCTGCCGCCAGCGCCCAAGGTGCCGATGGACCAGTTTCTCGATGCGGTGGCGGGCGCGAAAAATGAGCCGTTGGTGACTCCCCGCGAAGCTGCCGCGCGCGTCACGGTCATGCAAGCCATTTACGAGGCCGCGCACCAGCGCAAGTGGGTGGACATTGGCTGACCGGGCCAAAGGCCCGGCTCATACCAGCATGGGGGCAACGCCCCAGGTTACGGTGGCAATAAATTCATAAGCGCCAACGGCGCGATTCATCGGCGGCGACCACCAACATTGGGTGGCGGAAGACCATCTCGTCGGTTTTCGACCGTCCCTTCGGGACGAGACTCCCTTGCGGCTTCAATCCGGCATGGAAATGCCGGGTTATTATCAGATGTTTCTGTGGAACGTTTCGGAGCGTCTTGAAGCGTCAGCCCTGGCGCTTTCCCCAAATCCTCGCCGAAGAAAAAAGTTAAACCACGAAATACACGAACGGGATTTCATTTTTCGTGTGTTTCGTGTGTTTCGTGGTTCCCTCGGTTTTCTGTATTGGCACGATTTTTGCGCCTGCCGATAGTAACCCGGTTCACCGGAAATGCGTCTGTTGGTGCAATCTTTGTGTTGAAAAATATACTTCCTCATTGCGCGCAAATCGTTTTGCCCGCCATTTTGCTGCTTTCCACCGTCGCCGTGGACGCGGCGGAAACCATTGACGCCGCCCGCATCCGCGAAATCGCCGCGTGGCTGCCCGCGCAGCCCGCCGCGTTCGCCTGGCCCATCAGCCACCGGCCCGCGTGGGACAAGCTGGCCGCCGAGCCCGCCTTGGGCAAGGCCGTTGCCACCGCCAAGAAGCTGCTCACCAAGCCGCTGGCCGAGGTGCCGGACAGCTTGTTTCTGGAGTATTCCCAAACCGGCAACCGCACGCATTGGCAGGGTGCCGAGTTCCCGCGGCGCGCACGCATCGCCCAATTCACGCTGGCCGAAGCCCTGGAAAACCAGGGACGATTCCTGCCGGCCATTGAGAAGACCATCGCCGTCTTGTGTGCCGAAAAAACCTGGGTGATGTCGGCGCACGACGGCAATCTGGACAATTTTTCCGGGCGCGACACGGTTCCCGATCTGGGCGCGACCGGCTTGGCGGCGGAATTGGCCGAAGCGGATTTTGTGCTGGGCGACAAGCTGGCGCCGGTCACGCGCCAATTGATTCGTGAGAATGTCCGCCGGCGCGTGCTCGCGCCCTTTCGGGCCATGATCGAGGGGCGGCAGAAGGAGGCGTTTTGGCTGCGCGCGCCGATGAACTGGAATGCCGTCTGTGTGGGCAACACTGTCTTTGCCGCGCTGGCCCTGGTCGAACCGCATGAAGAACGCGCTTTTTATGCCGCCGCCGGAGAGCATTGCATCCGCTTTTTCCTGTCCGGGTTCACCCCGGACGGCTATTGCGCGGAAGGGGTGGGGTATTGGAACTACGGCTTCGGCCATTTCATTCTGCTCACGGAAACCCTGCGGCAGGCCACGGGCGGCAAAATTGACCTGTTCCGGGATGACAAAGCCATTGCTGCCGGGCTTTTTTGCCGGCGCAGTGAAATTCTCCCCGGCATCTTCCCGACCATTTCCGATGTTGCTCCCGGCACCAAGCCCAGTTCGCCGCTTGTCGCCTACGTTTGCCGCCGGCTCGGTCTGCCGGAGCGCGGCGCGTCACTGGTGGGCGCCTCCACCGAATTGTCCCTGGGCCTGATGCTGGACAGTCTGCCGGACGATCTGCCCCTCGCGCGCAAACTGGAGCGGGACAACGACAGCCCGCTCCGCAGTTTCTTCCCCGGCGGCGGTGTGCTGATCTCGCGCAATGGGCCGGCGGTGGCATCGCTTCCTGACCGGGGCGGGGACGGCTCGTCCTCATCGGCCTTTGCCGTGGCGCTCAAAGGCGGCAACAACAACGAGCCGCACAACCACAATGACGTTGGCAGCTTCAGCGTGGTGCTGGGCACGGACATGCTGGTCTGCGACCCGGGCGGCGAAGTGTACACCAAGCGCACCTTTGGACCGCATCGCTACGACAGCAAGGTGCTGAACTCCTATGGCCACGCGGTGCCGGTGATCGCCGGGCAGTTGGAAAAAGCCGGCGCTGATGCGCGCGGCGTGATTCTCGAAACCAATTTGACCCCGGCCAGCGATGTTCTCAGGCTGGATTTCCGTTCCGCCTACGCCGTGCCATCGCTGCAAAAACTGGAACGTACGTTTGCTTTCACCCGTGGCGCAACTCCCTCGCTGGAAGTGCGCGACGCCGTGAAATTCGCGGTCCCGGAGTCGTTCGAGACCGCCTTGGTCACTTGGGGCAAGACCACGGAGGTCGCCCCCAACACGCTGGAAATCGCCTACCATGGCAGCCGGGTACGCGTGACGATTGACACGCAAGGCCGGCCGTTCAAGTGGCGGCAGGATGAGATTGACGAGGACGTTGACACGAAGGACAAACCTTTCCACGTCGGCATCGCCCTCGACGACAAAATCTCCGACGCGATCATCACCCTGCGCATCGCGCCGGTCGGGAAATAACCGGTTTTGGAGCGCCAGCCGCTGGCCCGGCTCGTTTCAAAATCGGCGCTTTACGACGAATGTCGTATGGCCGCAACTCTGGGTAACTGATAATTAATTCAAGCAAATGCCTTTACTCTCTGGTGGTTCCATTTTTTCCAAGGCTTTGCCGGCCCTATTTTCGGAGCGCCGGCCTCCGGCCCGGCTCGTTGGCTCCGTCATTGCCCCGGTTTTGCTGGCTTGGTCTTTGTTGCCGGTCCCGGCATTGCCCGCCGCGGAAATAACGATCAGCCCCTCCCCCAGCGGCGGAATTTTTGAGGGCATAGGCGCGGTGAGCGCCGGGGCCTCTTCGCGCCTGTTGATCGAGTATCCCGCGCAACCGCGGAGCGCGGTGTTGGATTACTTGTTTCGGCCAAAATTTGGCGCGGGCTTCCAGCATCTGAAAGTGGAGCTGGGCGGCGAGGTGAATTCCACTGACGGCATTGAACTGACGCACATGCGGTCGCGCGGGGAAGAAAATTATCAGCGCGGGTACGAATGGTGGTTGATGGAAGAAGCCAAGCGGCGCAATCCCGGCGTGATTCTGGATTGCCTGGCGTGGGGCGCGCCCGGCTGGATCGGCGGCGGGAAGTACTATTCGCAAGACATGGCGGATTATGTGGTGAAATTTTTGCAAGGCGCCAAGCGGGTGCATCATTTGCACATTTCCTATACCGGCGTTTGGAACGAGACCGCGCATGACCCCAACTGGATCAAAGTGCTCCGGCGCAGCTTGGATCAATCGAACTTGCGGAAGGTGGGCATCGTCGCGGCGGACGACTACGACCATGACGGCTGGAAGATCGTGGAGGAAATGCGAAATGATCCGGAGTTGCGCGCGTCCGTGGCCCGCGTCGGCGTGCATTATCGCCGCTCAAAAAGCCCGGCGGCGGCGCAAACCAACGGGTGTCCGCTCTGGTCGAGCGAGGACGGCCCGTGGCGCGGCGACTGGCCGGGGGCCATGAGCCTGGCCCGGACCATCAATCGGAATTATGTCACCGGCAAATTCACCAAGACCGAAATCTGGAGTCCAGTGACGGCTTACTACGATTCCCTGCCGCTGCCCGGCTCGGGCGTCCTGCGGGCCAACGAGCCATGGTCCGGTCATTACGAAGTGCAGCCGGCGGTCTGGGCCGTGGCCCACACCACGCAGTTTGCCGAACCCGGCTGGCGCTACCTCGATTCGGCGTGCGTGCTGATTGACGGTGGCAGCGTGGTGGCCTTGCAATCGCCGCGGGGAAAAGACTATAGCGTGATCATTGAAACCGCCGACGCCAAATCACCGCAGACCCTGGAATTTCACCTGGCCGACTGGGCGCGCAAAACACTGCAGGTCTGGCGCACGTCCAAGGAAAATCAGTTTGCGCGCATGGCGGATATTCACCCGGCTTCGGGAAAGTTCTCCCTGACCGTCGAACCAGCCTGCCTCTATTCCCTCACCACCACGACCGGCCAGCGCAAAGGCGAGGCCGTGCCGCCGCCGTCGAGTTTATTGCCCCTGCCGTACGCCGATGATTTTTCCAGCTACCGGGTTGGCGAATCGCCGCGCCTGTTTTCCGATCAGGCGGGCGTTTTTGAAGTCCAAAAGCGCGCGGATGGGCAGGGGAATTGTCTGCGCCAGGTCTTGTCCCACGACGGCATTCAATGGCCGAATCACAAGGATCCCGCGCCGGAAACCATGCTGGGCGATCTGGCTTGGCAGGATTATGCAGTCGGCGTGGATGCGCTGATTCAACCGGGAAGTTACGCGGTGCTGCTGGGGCGCGTTACGACCGTGCCCAACAACGAAAAATTGCCGGCAGGTTATCTCTTCAAAGTGGCGGCTTCCGGCCATTGGGAATTGCGCGCCGTCCGCACGATTCGCGGCAACAAGCCTTGGACTTTCCAAACCTCCGGCGACACCGGCCCGGCGTTGGCGGAGGGCGAAGCGGAGCTTTTGCCCGGCCAGTGGCATCATCTCGAACTCGGCCTGGGCGGCGACCAAATCACCGCGCTGCTGGACGGGAAAACCCTGGCGATCGTTCACGACGCCACCCACTCGCACGGCCAGGCCGGCCTGGGCTCCGGTTGGCCGGGCGCGGAGTTCGCCCATTTCTCCATTCAACCCGAAATTCGAAATTCCAGATGAAAGTGCTGCAACGTGATGTAGCGCAGACATTCTTGTCTGCGGGTTCACGGGACTTTCCAGTCCCGTGTTTCCGTTCTGAAACTGGCGACTCGAAAGTCGCCAGAACCCGTCCACCCTCCGCAGTGCTACGGAGGACGGGCAGGCTGGAAAGCCTGCGCTACCACCGCAACGCAATTCGACTTCGGAGTCTGGGTTCAACCCATTTTGCCACTCAGCCAATGAAATCACTGGTTTCCATCTTATTTTGCGTCACGATTTTCGCCGCGGTTTCGGTGCGGGCGGCGGAACGGACGCCGGCGTCCGCAGGCAGCCAGCTCATGGCGCGTTACCCGGTGGTTTGGGATTCGCCGAGCCATGACGCCACCGGCTCGATGCCCATTGGCAACGGCGATCTCGGCGCGAATGTCTATGTCGTCGAGAATGGCGATTTGTTCCTGCTGCTGGGCAAGACGGACGCCTATGACTGGCAGGGCAATGTTTGCAAGACCGGACGCGTGCGCGTGCGGTTGAATCCCAATCCGTTTGCCCAGGGCCAGCCGTTCAAGCAGGTGTTGGATATCGTCCACGGCTGCGTGACCATTTCGGCCGGGGGCGTGGAGTTAAAGCCAGAATCAGCGGTTGATGTATTGGCCGATGCTGGCGGCGGGCGACGATGATTTGATCCGGCCTTTTTTCAATTATTACCGCTCGATCCTCGATTTGCGCACCGCCATCACCAAAGCCTGGTTCGGACACGACGGCGCTTATTATCGCGAAAACGTCTATTTGACCGGCGCGGAAATGGATGATTCGCCCGTAAGCAAAAACAAACCGCCGCGCCCGCAGCCGGGCGAAACGATTCCGGGCTGGTATCATAATTACCATTTCAATTCCGGCTTGGAATTGACCACGATGGCGCTGGAATACGTGGTTCACACCCAGGACCGGGATTTTCGCGACCACACCCTGTTGCCGCTGGCGCGGGAAACCATCGGGTTTTACGACCGGCATTATCCGCGCGAGGCCCAGGGCAAAATCCGGTTGGAGCCGTCACAGGTCTTGGAGACCTATTACCACAACGGCGCGGGCAGCATCGCTTTGCAGGCGATGGTCATGCAGGAAGCGGACGGGAAAATACTGCTGCTGCCCGCGTGGCCAACCAACTGGGACGGCGAATTCAAACTGCATGCCTCCGGGCAGACCACGGTGGCCGGACGGATTCAGAGCGGAACCCTCACCGGCCTGAAGGTCACGCCAGCGGCCCGGCGATCGGCGGTTGAGATTTGTCCGCCGTATCATCTGCGCTGAACCAGAAATTCGAAGTCGAATTACGCTACGCCCGTAGCGCAGGCTTTCCAGCCTGCGGGTTCTGGCGACTTTCCAGTCGCCAGTTCCCGCACGGAAACACGGGACTGGAAAGTCCCGTGAACCCGCAGACAGGAATGTCTGCGCTACACCACGTTGCGTCGGCTGAGCCACTGGCAAGTTCGGAGTTCGGGTCAAATTATCAAAAGCCTGCGTCAGGAACACGGGCGACCCGCCCGCGTGACCCGGATAGGAGGTGCTGGGTTCAGGAAGATTAATGGGAAGTTTCCACGTCCTTACGGACTTGCTCACGGCCCATGAACCGCGCGATCGGAGCGCCGGTCTCCAGACCCGGCTCAATGGCGTGTATTTTGCAACGAGCCGAGGCGGTGCTCGGCGCTCCGGTTCATGGAGAGCCTGGGAATCAGGGGACAAAATTTTGGCTGGATTAGCCTTTATTAGGCTGGATTTCGGGGGAGATTTTATTTTTTTTGAGTGTGTTTTTTTGTGTTGTTGTGTGTTCTTCTGTGTTGGACCACGGAACCAGAGTCCGTGAATGGAGGTGGGGACAAGCTGTCCCCACCCCGAGGCAGGACAATATTGCGGACCACGGAACCGAGTTCGTGGTCCGGCAGCCTCGCTTTCCCCCGTAGTCCCGATCTGCGGGTCGCAGTCACTCGGCGAGTATGGCACAAGTTGGGAAAAGTGGTTTGTTAGCGGCTAACACGGCGGGGAATGGATTGCTGGATTGCTGGATTGGTGGATTGCTGGAGATGGCGGGTGCCGGGTGACAGGACGGAAACGGAAGGGTTGCGGATGGCATCGGAGTGCTGGATTTTTGGATGGCTGGATTGGTGGGGATGCGTGATGCCTGGACCGCGCCGCGATGTATTTCAACAAATCGAATTGATTTTACATTTATTATGTTATATCATATATAACACACATGCTGAACAATGAAAACCTTGGCTCCGTCCTCCGCGAGCTTCGTTCCAAGCTGAAATTGAGCCAGGAGGAGCTCGCCGCCCGGCTCAATGTCTCTTTTGCCACCGTCAATCGCTGGGAGAATGACAAGGCCTCGCCGCAAGGAGCGGCGCGCGAGGCCATCAGCAAACTGCTGGAGGATACCGGTGGGGAACCGCTGGTGAGCCGTTCGCCGGAAGAAATAATGGCCCCCGGCGACCTCGCCGGCGCCGGACGCCGCCGCAAGCGGGGCACGGCCCGCAGCGCCGTCTTGAGCACCAAATCCATGGAACAGATGCTTTGGGACGCCGCCTGCTCGATTCGCGGTGAGAAGGACGCGCCCAAATTCAAGGATTACATCCTGCCGCTCATCTTCATCAAGCGCCTGTCCGACGTTTTTGACGACGAAGTCAAACGCCTCACCGAAACCTACGGCGACGCCGAAACGAGCATGGCCGTGCTGGAGGCGGATCATTCCCTGGTCCGCTTTTATCTGCCGCCGGAATGCCGCTGGCCGGTGGTCAGCCATCGCGAGCCGTTCAAATGGCCCCGGGACAAGGCGCCCAAGACGCTGGGCGAACAGCTCACCATGACCGTCCGCGCCATTGCCAAGGCCAACTCCGAAAAACTTTCCGGCGTGATTGACATCGTGGATTACAACGCCGCGCCGCACGGCGAACGCGAGATCAGCGACCAGGCGCTGTCCGGCGTCGTCGAAACGCTGTCCGATCCGCGCTACCGGCTGGGCCTGCGCGACGTGGAACCGGATTTCTTGGGGCGTGCCTACGAATACCTGCTTCGCAAGTTTGCGGAAAGCCAGGGCCAGAGCGCCGGCGAATTTTTCACGCCGCAGGAGGTCGGCTGGATCATGGCCTACATCGTCCGGCCCCGGCAGGGCGAGGAAGTCTGCGACTTCGCGTGCGGCTCGGCGGGCCTGCTCATCAAGTGCGAGCTGGCGCTGGTCCAGCGCGACCGCAAGGTGTCCAGCCCGCTCCGGCTCTACGGCCAGGAACTCACCGGCTCCAGCTACGCCATCGCCCGCATGAACATGGTCATTCACGACATGGAAGGCGAAATCGTGCGCGGCAACTCCATGACCAATCCCAAATTCCGCCAGAACGACACCAGCCTGAAAAAATTCGACATCGCGGTGGCCAATCCCATGTGGAACCAGCCGTTTGAGGAAAAGACGTTCGAGAACGACCCGTTTGACCGGTTTGAATCCCACGGCGGCAACACCAGCGGCAAGGGCGACTGGGCCTGGCTGCAGCACACCGTCGCCATTTTGAAGGACAACGGCCGCGCCGCCGTGGTGCTGGACACCGGGGCGGTCACCCGCGGCAGCGGCAGCAAAAACGAGGACAAGGAGCGCAACATCCGCCAATGGTTCGTGGAGCAGGACTTGATTGACGGCGTGATTCTCCTGCCGGACAATCTTTTCTACAACACCACCGCCGCCGGCATCATCGTGGTGCTGCGGATGCAGAAGCCCAAAGATCGCCGGGGCAAAATCACGCTGGTCAACGCCAGCGCCGAATTCAAAAAAGGCCAGCCCAAGAATTACATTCCAGACGACAAAATCCATAAAATCGCCGACGCCTTCAACGACGGCAAAGACGTGGACGGTTTTGTCAAGGTCATCACCAAGGCCGAAGCCGCCAAGAATGATTTCAATCTTTCGCCGTCGCGGTATGTAGCAGCAATCGGAGATTTAAAAATTAAAGACCTTACGACAGCTTTGGCTGAATATGACGCGGTTTGCACTGAGGAAGCAAAGGTAAATGCAGATCTCCTAAACGTTTTCAAGCAACTCAAAACTCTCGCCAAGCGAGCCAAACCGATTGTGGCATGAAATTGTTTTCTGAACTTTGCGCGTGCGTCAAAGACCAATGCGATCCGGCCGCAAGCGGCGCGTCTGTTTATATTGGCTTGGAGCACATTGACAGCGGTGCGTTTTTTTTGAATCGCCAAGGAAAGCCTTCCGACGTTCAAAGCGCAAAAACTCGGTTCCATAAAGGCGACGTTCTCTATGGGAAGCTCCGTCCTTATCTCGATAAGGCCGTCATTGCCCCTTGCGATGGCATTTGTTCCACTGACATTTTGGCTTTCCGCCCGAATGAAAATACCTGTGCAGCATATTTGCTTGGACTGATCCATACTGCTGACTTCAGAACGCACGCCGACCAGACGACTAATGGGGTGAATCATCCTCGGACATCATGGCACGGACTGACAGGATTTTCATGGGACGTGGTACCCAAAGCAGAGCAGGAAAAGATTGCGGCGGTGCTCTGGAAAATTCAGCGCGCGGTTCAAGTGGAGGAGAAACTGGCCGCCACCACCCGCGAGTTGAAGCAATCGGCCATGCGCCAGCTTTTCAACCACGGCCTGCGCAATGAAGCTCGGAGACAGACCGACAACGGACAAATTCCGAAATCCTGGAAAGTTTGTGCTCTTTCGCAAATTGCAAAATTGGAACGTGGTCGCTTCATGCATCGGCCGCGTAATGAGCCACGGTTCTACGGCGGTAAAACTCCTTTTGTGCAGACTGGCGATGTAGTGCGCTCGCAAGGCTGGATTCAAAACCACACGCAAACGTTGACCGACGAAGGTGTTAGCATCAGCAGAATTTTCCCACGTGGAACGATACTAATTACTATTGCGGCAAACATCGGCTTCACTGGCGTTCTCGAATACGATTGCGCCTGTCCCGACAGCCTTGTCGGCATTACGCCAGGCGATGAAGTACATAATTGGTATCTTGAATATTATTTGCAGACGCAACAGGTTGACATGGACCGCAAGGCCCCGAAAGGAACGCAGAAGAACATCAATATTCAATTTTTAACGCCATGGCCGGTAATTGTTCCATCGCCGGAAGAACAAAAAGAAATCGCCGGCATCCTGCAAACAATTGACCAGAAAATTTCCGTTCACGAGCGCAAGCGCGCCGCGCTGTCGGATTTGTTCCAGACGCTGCTTCACCAACTGATGACCGCGCAAATCCGCGTGGACAAACTGGACATTGATACCAGTGAGGTCACCACATGAGCACAATGTTCGTAACCCTAACGCCTTTCGGGAGTTTTAAGATCGAATCCCAACGGGATTCCGGCTTAAAGCCCAGGGTTGCGAGGAACGAGCTACCCTGGGAAAACGCGGCCAAAACGGACA
>Ga0364873_10196_pt1 | contig 36101 bp, 33 predicted proteins | sample ExccelAu500001D3_2_FD_206928 | JGI IMG/M metagenome (GOLD analysis project Ga0364873, IMG submission 206928) | Enriched cells from Trout Bog Lake Hypolimnion, Wisconsin, USA - BchlTB.Aug07.5000.01.D3 | ecosystem: Environmental > Aquatic > Freshwater > Lake > Hypolimnion/Profundal zone | place... | reverse complement strand
CATGCATCGACGATGGAGACCGTTAGGTCTTCTCTTTGTTTTGGCCCCCTGGATTGTCGTAGCGACTGGCTCAAATCACGTTAAAATCGCGCCCCACGTGGCGGCTGCTTGGCGCAAGTACGACGCGAAGGGGAGGGCATGCGTTTCCTGCCACAGCCCAGACGGTTTGGAGATTGCAGCCTACGCGTTCTCCGATGAAGATATCTTCCGCCGTGCAACCGCTCACGTCACGGCGGATGAGGCCCGCCAGATCGTCGAAATGATCCACGGGGTGCGAAAGCAGTATCACATCTCCAAACTGCTGGATCCGATGACGGATCTGCCGATGCAACCTGGCGGCGCAGTCCTCGTCGGCAATTCGCCGATGGACCGCGATGCTGCGTTTGCCGCGACGCTTCCGAATCTCGTTCCTTTGATGTTCGGCAGCCGTATCGGCACCCTAGCCGCAGCAAAAGCGGCCCGCGATCAGGTCCTTTCCGTCAATCTGGATCGATTGAAAATCGGCATTCCCCTCGACAGGCTAAGCGAAGACGTGTTTCACGGAAACGAGCATGCATCGATTGCAGACTGGATTCCCGACGTGCCTTTGAGCTCAGAGCTTCCGACCGATATCCAGGACGCCTATTTGGCTTCGCCGTCGAAGCGGACCTATGACGCCCTCGACCATGCCCTTGCCGAAATAGCGCCTCGCCAGCCCTCGCTCTCCCACTATCTGAGCGTCAATAAACGGAGGTCGCTCCTATATCTACAGCACAACATGCGCATGAAGCTCCTCAATAAGTCCGAGCCAGTGCGGTTCGAAGGGTTCAACCCGATGTGGAATATCGGGGATTTCGGACGTCAGTTTGCAGAGGTCAGCGTCTCGAAAATGGGATTGCCGGAAGACATCGCGGCTAAGAAGGTCGCCGGGCCCGACTCGAAAGAGCAGCTCAAGCAGTTACGACTAAGTTGGATGTGGCTTGGATGGTGCATGGATCCTGGCCTCCAAAAGACCTCGCCCTTCACCGAAACGATGCGCGCGGACTACTTCAGCCGGTTGATGTGGTCGGACGGTCCGTATCCGATGCACCTGGCCTTTATGCTAACTCGGAAGATCGCCACAGAGTCGTTCGTGCCAAATGCATGGGGTGCCGGACCGCCGCAGCATCTGGACCTGGACTACAGCGCTTTTACCTCCGACAAGGGCCTTGGAGGACCGTCGCCGATAGACCCCAAGCACAAGAAGTTGTTCGATACGTTCACGGCGAATTCGTTCCGAATGAACCTGATTTTCCAGATAGACGAACTTCGCCGAAGCAATGTGGTCTTCTTGCGGTATGCCCTGGTCCAACAGATTCGGCGAATCAAGTCGATATTCAAGGACCCCCAAGATATCGCCTTGTGCGACCAAGCCCTCGCCCTCATTGCGAAGGGACAAGACTCGCGCTGGCGACACGCTCAGGCATAACGCGCTCCAGCCCTGGTCCCTGCGATCGTTTGGCATCAATCGTCAGGCGGTAAACTAGCACGTTGACTCTAGGATGCTGAATGACACAGGAAGGCCCACATTCGATTTCACCGACAAGCGGCCCTTCTGCAGTGGCAGCACCCATCGATACCCTCATCAGGGATATCGCGAGCATTCCCGTACTACAGGAGCAAGAACAGTTAATGGCTAACGAAAACTTCGACGCAGACCTCGTCGTGATTGGCGCAGGACCCGGTGGTTATGTTGCAGCTATCCGAGCCGCCCAACTCGGAGCAAAGGTCATCGTGGTTGAAAAGGAGTTTTTGGGCGGAACGTGCCTGAACTGGGGTTGCATCCCCAGCAAAGCCTTGATCGCGAGCGTTGAGCGTCTCCAGCAGGTCAAGCACGCCGATAAGCTCGGCGTAAAGGTTTCCGGCGATGCTACGATCGACTTCGGTGCGATGATGGCCCGCAAGGACAAGATCGTCCAAACTCAGCGGGGTGGCGTCGGAATGCTGTTCAAGAAGAACGGTATTAAGCATGTCGAGGGATTTGCCTCATTTATCGACGCTCACAACATCGAAGTCACCAAAGACGGCAAGAAAGAGAAGATCAGCGCAAAGAACTTCCTGCTGGCAATGGGCTCGTCTGTCATCCACATCCCGATTCCTGGGCTAGAAGGCGGAAAAGAGCAGAATGTGTGGACTTCGGACGACGCACTCACGGCGACTTTTGTGCCGAAGCGGATGGTTATTCTCGGCGGTGGCGCAGTCGGCTGTGAGTTCGGCTACGTGTTCAACGGCCTCGGGGCTGAAGTTACCGTTGTCGAAATGATGCCTCAGTTGCTGCCGATGATGGATTCCGATCTCGGCGTCGAACTTGGCAAGCTTCTTACCCGGCAAGGGCTAAAGATCCGAACCGGTGCGACGATCGAAAAGTGTGAAAAGAACGGCGAAGGCTGGAAAGTCACGATCAAGAAGGGCACCGATGTCGAGGTTATCGAGGTCGACGTTGTTCTCCTTGGAGTCGGGCGAAAGGCCAACACCGAGAACATGAACCTTGAGAAGATCGGGGTTCAACTCCATCGACGTGGCGTCTCGCTTCTCGACGAGACCATGAAGACTCACGTGCCGAACATCTATGCCATTGGCGACGTCACTGGTCGAATCCAACTCGCCCATGTCGCCTCCGCCGAGGGAATCGTTGCGGTCACGAATATCGTTACCGGATCGGAAAAGAAGATGGACTACAAGGCGGTCCCGAGTTGCGTGTACACCTCTCCGGAAGTCTCTTCCGTTGGGTTAACGCAAAGCGAAGCAGAAGCAAAGGGGTACGAGGTAACCGTCGGCAAATTCAACTTCCGCCCACTCGGCAAAGCGATGGCAACGACGGAGCAAGACGGCTTCGTCAAAGTTGTCTGCGACAAGAAATACGGTGAGGTCCTCGGCCTCCACATGATCGGCGCCCACGTTACCGACATGATTCACGAGGGCGTCGTAGCACTGAAGCTTGAAGCGACGTTGGAGTACATGGTCGACTGCATCCATGCCCACCCAACCATGTCCGAAGCCGTCCTTGAGGCGTTTGAAGACGCTCAGGGTCACGCAATCCACAAGTAGCCGCATCAAGGGTACAGAACCGATCGAATCGATTCTGTGCCCTTGCCTCTTGCCGAACGGTTGCGGAACCGGAGCCGTCAAACACCTATGGCCCGAACCAAACTTGGTTTCTTGTCATTGGCCTTGTTATGTGCTACTGCGTCAGGGCAAACGAACCTAGATCTCTCGAAAGATCCGCGGCTTCAACAGACGCTTGACGTCCATTTGAAGCGCGTACTGCTGCCGGACTTGCTGAGATTTCTTCATTCGCATAGCGATCAGAAGTTCATCATCGACAAGCAACTCGAGCACCTGATGGCTTGCGTGTTCGTGGAGAAGAGGCCTTTGTGGCTGGTGATGGAAGATGTCGCCGATGTATTCGGTTGCCAGTGGAAGGACCTCGGCAGTGAATGGCGGTTAGGGCTGCCAAAAGAGACGGCGACAAAAATAGGGGTTTACGCCGCGGATGAATTTAACGAACTTCGACGACAGTGCTTTCTTCGCGGTACCGCGCTAGCAGACTTGGCTTCGAAACAAAAGTGGTCGGGGTCTTCAGGAGACGCTCAAGGCGCTGCCGCAGTACCCATCGAAGAGGAATCACCAGAAAAGTGGGCAAGTCGCGTTTCTCGCGATCCTGCATATCGGGTAGCGGGCCTGATGTTCTCTCGTATCCCAGCGCTAACCGAGGATGGAGCCAAGTACGACAGTCCGGTGAACCTCCTTCACAGCAGTCTGCCCGTCTGCTATCGGCTCGTCGCGCCACCGACCCCGGAAATCGCTGAGACGAATCAATGTGGGCCAGCAGGCGAATATGCCGTCGGATTGGAAGGGACGCTTGCGACAATCCGAGTAGCTCCGTGGGCTGGGACAATTCAAGCGGTCGTCGTAGACGGAAATTCGCACAAAATCGAACGCCCCCGCAATCTACTCCGCTACCCTCGCCCAACGGAAAGGCTTTCCACTACTGCGGCGGGAAAATGGCTTCTAGAGTGGGAGACACCACTCGACGAATCGTCGGACCCCGCCTGCGAGACCTCGGTTTCAAGCCTGACACTTAAGCCATCGCCTTTCTTCGATCAAGCGCGCGGGATTGAGGAGTATCTCGAGACTCTCGCAGATAGCACCCATACTCCCGTCGTATCCGACGCCTTCCGAATTCCGGCAATCGGAAAGGAGGTGCCGGAATCGCGTGGAACGGTTCGTGATTGGCTTAAGAAGCTAAAGGAGTCTGAAAAGTGCTTTGTCAGGGTCGAGAATGGAAGTGTTCTCGTTCGCCATGGTGGCTTCTGGGATTTACGCGATTGGGAGCCGTCCGAGGAGATATTTGCTCGTTTGGAACAGACGCCGAATCCGCGGTTGGACGACTATGCCGATTGCGCTTTTGCTCAGTTGGGGCGAACCTGGTCCGATATCGACATCCTAATGCCGTTCTATGAGTCGCAACAGATCCCGTTAGCAAAGGTCGACCTCAAGCCCCTGAGAGATAGCTACATCACTCTTGCAGCGCTAGGTCAAATGAATGCGCGTCAGCGAACTCACATTTATTCCGGCGGCTGGATCGATACCTACCGCTCCTATTACGACACAACGCAGGTGTCGTCGCAGGTCCAATACGTCAAGGACAAGAAAGGCAGAAATATCCCGATTCTTGTCCAAACCGCTTACGGTTCCTACTCTGGCGACCACATGCTCGTGATGGAATCTGCAAGGCAAGGGCCATTCTACGGAGGGTATCCGGTTGGGCTAGCGCTTCGACTGATGGAGTGCAGTTTCTTGCCGGGGGCCTATCGACACCTTTGGGGCGACTCTCCCGACGACAATCCGGATTTCCTGTCAAGATTCGACGGAGTTAAGGGGTGTTTGGCGCACTACTTTTCGCTTTACTATCGGTCAGGCAGCGCCATGGCTGAAAAGAGCTCTGCATTGAGCGCGAATTCTGGGCTGTTTTCCTTTTTCTCAAGCATAAGCGACCTCGATGGCGTCATAAATACGATCTCGATTCCGGATCGCAAATCGTCGAGCGAGTAGACGGCGACCGAATTGAAACACCATCCCTCCTGAATCGTCCGACCACTATGACTACGCGCTGCTATCGCCGTTTCTGGGCCAGTTTGGCAATTTCTCTGGCGATCGCCACCGCGAGCGTTGCCCAGGTTGTCGACGTGGCAAAGGATCCTCGGCTTCAGAAACCGATCAGCGTACGCCTTAAAATTGCATCGCTTCCGGCGGCGCTTAAGGAACTGTCGAAGCTCGACGGAGTTCAACTCGGAAACGTTGCCACGATCAACGACTTGAAAGTAACGGTCCTCGTCCAGGATGTGCCGGCAGGAGTTGTGCTTGAAAAGATCGCCAACGTCCTTGGGTGCCAATGGAAGTCTGATGGCGACGCCTTGCGAATCGGGATGGATCCGGAGGCACGTACGCGACGAGATCGGTACATCGATGCGGAAGAGGCTGCCGCTCGAAAGGATGCAGAGACGGAGCTAAACATGCTTGCGTCGCTTGCGTCGATCGATCCTGCGGAAGCAACGAAGGAGCTTAACAACATCCACGCGCCTGGGCTTTCAGGCTTGGGGCCTGGAACCGACTCCGTGGACCCCAGTCGAATTACGCTGCTCAAACGCGCGTCGAACGCCCAAGACGTCATCCTGGGTAGGTTCTTGGCAAACCTGGATCCAGCGAAGGTGAACTCTCTTTGGCGCGGCGATGTCGTCGTCGGGACTGCGTCTGCAGTTCAAGGCAATACCGCGGGCGAAGCCAGCAATGCAAATGGCAACTTGGACCCGAACCAAGCGAGAAGAGTGCGAAGACCCCCGACTGGGTTACCGATGTTCGTTCAGTACGACCCGTTACTGTATCAGCTTCAAATCTACACGCGTGGCGCGTTAAGGGACCTGTGGAAGGACCGCACTCACATCGTTACGCATTTTGCGCCGGCAGGGGCATTGGCAAAGCTGCCGTTCGGTAAGGAGGTCCTGGCTTGGGATCAAACGCCGCCGTCTGACGGCGACTTGACCAAGCTTGCACTCAAGGCAGGCGAGACGCGATCCAAGAACTCGGATGGCCTTTTCTCTATCTCGGATTTCCTGGAAAAGGCGTTCGATGAAACCGGAGTTCCGATTGTTGCGGATGCATTCCGGACACCGTCGCAGAGCAAAGACCTCAACCGAGGAGTGGGGCCGGTCAGTTCCTGGTTAGCGGTTTTGAAAAAGGAGAATCACCTATTCACTCGTTTCGAAGACGGCTTTATTCTCGTTCGGCACGGCGGGTTTTGGCGACTTCGAAAGTTTGAAACACCGGAAGATATGCTCGCTCCACTTGAGGCGAAAGCAGAAAAGGGAAAGCTCACTTTGGACGATTACGCTGGATTCGTATCCAAACTCACCCCCGAACAAACGCGACCGTTTCGAATTCCGGATAGCGCGATCGTTCGCTTCGACACGCATCCTATAGAAGCCGGTTTACCCGCGCTCCTGTTCTACGCTTCTCTCGACTCTCGATCGATTGCACGCGCTCAGCAGAGTGGGATTGCGTTCGACCAGTTGGGCTCGGCGCAGCGGCAGTTGTTTGTGGATGCAGCGCTTGAGGGGTTGTTCTACGGCGCTACTAGCACCTCGTTCTCGATCCAACTCATGCGTCTGGCAAATGCTGGAGATGCCCGTGGTCTAGGGTTCATTATGCGTCGCAGTTCGGATTCAGGGACGGGAGAGAACGTCGGGGGCGAGTCTCTGTTGTTCGGTGCGAACCTGAACGAATCGTCGACCTACCAGATTCCAAGCGTCCAGTAAGGCTACAATTGAGAGCCCAATGCCTGAGATCGAAGTCTTTCCTAACCCTGCGCCGCATCGAAACTACACGATCCGTCACACCTGTCCCGAATTCACGAGCGTTTGTCCGAAGACCGGCCAGCCCGACTTCGCCACGATCGATCTGGACTATGTTCCCGATCAATCTTGCATTGAGTTGAAAGCGCTCAAGCTCTACTATTTCTCGTTTCGCGATCAGGGAATCTACTTCGAAGCGGTGATCAATCGCCTACTGGATGAACTGTCCGGAGCCTGTAAACCTCGCTGGATGCGCGTCACCGGTACCTTTAACGTTCGTGGTGGAATCAGTTCGGTAATCGTTGCCGAAACTGGCCCCAAGCCCACGGAATAGGCTATTTATGCGAATTCTCGTCTTCGAAGACAACTTGATGTGGAGTTCCAGGCTGGTCCACACCCTCAAGGCTCTTGGCCACGAGCCGCTGTTGCGTAAGCAATTACCGGTGGAATCCGAGGGCGCTCAAGCCGCGATTGTCAACCTCGGTTCGGCGACAATCGTCGCCGCCGAACTGATACCCAAATTAAAGGAACTCGGTGTTCATGTGATCGGACATGCCGGTCACAAAGAAAAAGAGCTAATGGCGTTCGGGAAAGACGCAGGCTGCGACACCCTGGCGACGAACAGCGAACTCACATTCAAAATCGAGTCGTTGCTTTCCCGGATCTAATCGGGACCGAGAGCCGTCGTAGAATATATTCGCGGACGAGGATGACCGCTTCTCCTCACCACGCCGCAGAGGTTGAATGCAAAAGGTATTTCCGGACCCCAGGGCGGCGCTCGAAGGCTTGTTGTTCGATGGCATGACCATCATGGCTGGAGGATTCGGCTTGTGCGGAATCCCCGAGAACCTCATTGTCGCGATTCGCGATTCAGGCGTCAAAGACCTGACCGTTATCAGCAACAACTGCGGCGTCGACGACTTTGGACTGGGCCTGATGCTCCAGACGCGGCAAATACGAAAAATGGTGTCCTCCTACGTCGGAGAGAACGCCGAGTTCGAAAGGCAATTCCTCAGCGGGGAGTTGGAACTCGAGTTCAATCCGCAAGGCACGCTTGCAGAGCGGATTCGAGCCGGAGGAGCTGGGATTCCAGCGTTCTATACGAAGACTGGCTATGGGACGCTGATCGCCGACGGAAAAGAGACCCGCGAATTTGACGGCGAGATGTATGTGATGGAGACTGGGCTCGTTGCGGATCTTTCCATTGTCAAAGCATGGAAAGGCGATCGATCCGGAAACCTGATCTACCGAAAGACCGCTCGAAACTTTAACCCGATGATGGCAACCGCGGGGAAGGTATGTATCGCGGAGGTTGAGGAGATCGTCGAAGTCGGTGAATTGGACGGCGACCAGATTCATACCCCGAGCATCTTCATCCACCGGATGATCTTGGGTCAGAACCACGAAAAACGGATTGAACGGCGAACGGTAAGGCCGAAGGAGCAGAACTGAGATGCCACTCACTCGTGAACAGCTTGCCCAACGTGCCGCACAAGAGCTAAGGGACGGTTTCTACGTCAACCTCGGAATCGGAATACCTACCCTCGTTGCCAACTATATTCCCGAAGGAATGGACGTCATGCTTCAAAGCGAGAACGGGATGCTTGGTTTGGGCCCGTTCCCGTTCGAAGGAGAGGAGGACCCAGATCTCATAAACGCCGGCAAACAGACGGTGACAGCCATTCCGGGTACGAGCTTCTTCTCATCTTCCGATTCATTCGGCATGATCCGAGGCGGGCACATCGATCTTGCGATCTTGGGGGCGATGGAGGTCAACGAGAGGGGTGACCTCGCCAACTGGATGATTCCCGGAAAAATGGTCAAGGGAATGGGCGGGGCGATGGACCTCGTCGCCGGAGTCAAGCGAGTCGTCGTTGTAATGGAGCACACCAACAAGGGGGGCGACAGTAAGGTCTTGCTCGATTGCCGACTTCCACTTACGGGGAAGGCTTGCGTCGACCTTATCATCACCGACCTTTGTGTTTTTGAAGTGACGCCCGACGGCCTCCTGCTGATCGAACTTGCCCCCGATGTGTCGGAGGAAGAGATCCTGACGAAAACCGAAGCCAGCTATCAGACATCTTCCGACCTCAAGACGATCTCAGTGTAGAGACGACTTGATCTACTCAGGGTAGATGGTAGCTTGGGCTAGCTTGTCCAGATTGCTCCACAAGATAAGGGTGTTGTAAACCCTCGGGCCCGCCGTGATCCGATAGCTGATGAGTGTATCGGTGCCCTGCTGCCTCAATCCACCAAAAGCGATCTTGTCGATAGTTTTGACTTCCTCCCACAACCCAGGTCCCGCCATTTTTGCTCGTGCAGTTTTCATCGGCGCGTAGGTTTCCGGCTCAAGCAGCGACTCGTCGGGGTTGTTGGCGGCCAAAGCCGCAATCGCCAATTTCACGCGCTCAGTGCGCTTGGGATCGGGGTCGGGCAGTTCCTGAAACGGAGTCGGCTTCAACGTTGGGTCGTAGATCGCCGCGATCTCTCGGGTCATCGATTCAGCCGCGACCGGATTCAGATTCGCCATGAGGATGACGCTAAGACGGATGTTTGGAAATCGGCTAAACCCTGAACTAAACCCTGAGCTGTTACCGCCGTGCCCGATGTAGGCTCCAGTACCTGGGATATTGAGATACCAGCCCATGCCGTAGGAACGCACCCTGCCGCTATTGAGCTTGGCTCTTCCCCATAGAAGTTGGTAGCTCTTCTTCTTGAGCAGCCTTAGGTTGGCAAGAGCTTCATCCCACTTGATCATGTCGGGCAGGTTTGAAACGAGGCCGCTGTCGGATTTGATGCTGGCGGGACCGCGTGGAATCGGTACGGGACCGCGTCGGCGATGGAGATAGCCCTTGGCGATGCCGGTCGGTTCAACGCCATGCTCGGTGAACGAGGTGTGCGTCATCCCGACTGGACCCAACACGGTTTCTTCGATGAACTTTGTGTACGGTTCCTTTGCGATCTCTTCGATAATCCAGCCGAGAAGAGCGTAGTTCGTGTTGCTGTAAGCCCAAGCCACGCCTGGCTCAAAGTCAATCGGTTGCTTAGACATCTTATCGATGAATTCGGCGCGGGTGAAATTGTCCATCATCCCTAGGCCGGGAATGGAGCCGTATTCAGGTAGCCCGGATGTCTGATACAACAGATGTCGGAGCTTGATGCTCGCCCACTGCGGAGGTGCGTCGGGAAGGTATTTCGTTATCGAGTCTTCCAATTCGATCCTGCCATTCTCGGCAAGAATCAGCATCCCCATGGCGGTGAACTGCTTCGTAAGTGAAGCGATCTCAAAGAGATCGTCGACTTTGACCTCACGCTTGGACTCAATATCTGCGAGCCCAATCGCTTCTTTTCGAACGACTTGACCGTTCTTGACAATGGCAAATGCGACCGCCGGAATCTTAAGCGCTTGCATCTGCGACTTGACGTAATCGTCGATATCGTCGGCGATACAGATTCGGCAAAGGCAAAGCAAAGGCAGCAGAAGAAACTTCTTCACGTACTCACAGACGATTGACCCTGCGGCGCCGTTCTCATTGCGTCTATAACCTACGTATGAAACGAGCGATTCTGATCGTGATGGACGGCTGTGGGGCGGGCGAGGCCCCTGATGCGCCGATTTTCAACGATCATGACCACCCGGCGACGATAAAACACGTTTGGGACACCGTAGGGCCCTTGGCGCTTCCCAACCTTGAGGCTTGCGGTTTTCTGGCCGCGTGCGGTGTCGATCGACCGGCAGTTCCGTTCAATTCTGGCGCTGGCGTTCGGTATGGACGTCTTCGAGAGCTTTCGATGGGAAAGGACTCCGTCACCGGTCACTGGGAGATGATGGGGGTGGTCACCGAGAAGCCGTTTCCGACCTACCCGATTGGCTTTCCCCTCGAATTAGTTTCGGAGTTCGAAAGGAGGATTGGCGTTGGGGTGATCGGGAATAAGCCGGCAAGCGGAACCCATATTATCGCCGAACTGGGTGCGGAGCATGTTGCGACTGGCAAGCCGATCCTTTATACAAGCGCAGATAGCGTCTTTCAAGTGGCGTGCCACGAAAAAGTAATCCCGATCGAACGACTCTATGAGATCTGTCGAATCGGGCGAGAGATCTGTGTTGCTCCCAATAACATTCAGCGCGTCATCGCAAGGCCGTTTGAAGGAGACGAGGCGAACGGTTTTTCACGCACTGGAAACCGCAAGGACTTTCCTCTTGAATCTCCACCGAACCTCGTCGATCTGATCGGCGATGTCTATGGAATTGGTCCGGTTCCGGAGCTTTTCGGCGGACGCGGGTTCCGAGCTGTCCATCGAAGTCAGAACAACGCTGAGCACGAGCAAGCACTATGGAAGGCTCTTGCTTCAGATGCTCGGTTCATCTACGCCAACTTCGAGGACTTTGACATGCTTTACGGGCACCGTAACGATCCCACCGGGTTCGCGGGTGCCCTTGTGCGATTCGACCAGACTCTCGGTGATTTGCTGGATCGCCTAGCGCCCGACGATCTGCTGATCTTGACCGCGGACCACGGAAACGACCCTACCACGATCTCTACAGATCATTCGCGAGAATATGTCCCGATTTGTGTGATTGGAAGGGGCCAGCCCTCCAAGTCACTTGGGGACTTGGAAGGGATGACGACGCTTGGCGCAACGGTAGCAGCCCACTTGGGTGTTCGCTGGCCAATCGGACACGACGTCCTTGTCGATGACTCGAACTAGACTGCCGATCTTCCTCGCAATAACCGCAAGACTATAACGACAAGAGCAAGCACCAGAAGGATATGGATGAGTCCTCCTCCAAGGTGCAATCCGAATCCTAATAGCCATAGGACGACGAGTACGATAATGATTGTTTCTAGCATTGAGCAGTCCGCCTTTCGAGCCAACGGCTCGGTTTTCGGTTAGGACCCAGTTTTGTCCCTCTCTGTTCCGCTTCTTGCCCAAAACCCAGGCGATGGAACTGCAACGGTCCAAACGGGGTCGGAGAGGGGCAGTGCGACAGAGAACCAAAAGAAACACTCAACCCAAAGACGCAGTCCACGTCCAGGTAAAAATGGCGGAGAGCATTGAGGCGATCGCCGCGATGATAGAGCGCGAGGAGCAAGCGGTCGGTAGACATCAGCGAGGAATCGAGCGCGTTGTTTCGCTCATCACGTTGCCTGGGTTCTCGATGTTGGCTTTAATCGTGCTTACGCTCTGGATTGTCCTCAACTCGTGGCTTCCAGCGTTAGGCGTGACACGATGGGATTCGCCTCCGTTCCCCTGGCTACAAGTGGCAGTATCGACGGCAGCGTTTCTGTTGGCCTCGATGATTCTCGCATCCCAGAACAGACAGGCGAAGATAGCGGAACGCAGAGCACATATCGACCTTCAGGTGAATCTCCTCGTCGATCGAAAGGTCGGGAAAGTCATTCAACTCTTAGAAGAGATGCGGCGCGACAGTCCCCATCTGCGGGATCGACCGGACAGTGAGGCAGTCGCCCTTCAAGCTACTGCCGATCCCGTAGTTGTTGCCGAGATCCTCGCGTCCCGCCTTGACGAGACTGTCGGGTAGCTCTTCTTACCAACAGGGCTTTGAAGGATCGCCGGAGGTAATTCCGATGAGGTTGTCGCGGGCGTGAACGATCTTTGCGTGCTCATCGGTGAAAAGAATCGCAGTTCCACCGGCGTGCCACTGGGAAAAGGCATCGACCTCGGGATTGAAGAAGCCGTCGTTTGTGCCTCCCTGATTGGTTTGCCATGGGAGAATGCTGTTGTAGGTTCCCTCCTCTCCGAGCAGCATCGTCCCTGACGGGTTCGCCAGCGAAGATATTGGCCCACCTGCATTGATGCCGGTCGTCTGAAACGGAGTCACGATCAGGCATCCGTTGTATGCGAATGAGAGTCCCGACTGCTGCGAGGTTCCGTCGTTTGGCGACAGATAGACCTTTTTGTTGGTGACGTAGAGATAGAGCGCGCCGCGAGTCACATCGAAGTGGCCTGGGTCACCGTTGCCAAACGTATCGTAGTACACCCATCCGCCCACCATCCCTGTGCCGAGAGAGCCGTCGGTTACGCCCGGAACCCTGTCGTCGTTGTCGTTGGCGTAAAGAGCGAACGATGCGCCAAGTTGCTTGAGGTTCGAAAGCGTAGTCGAGTCGAACGCGGCTGCCTTCGCGCGCGCAAAGACGGGGAAGAGAAGCGCTGCCAATATCCCAATGATAGCGATGACGACGAGCAACTCGATCAGCGTAAACCCGTCTCCGTAGGTCGATCGATTCGATAGGCTCATACTACTCCTTGTTACGGTTGTAGGACGTGATGGGTTTTGCATTCCGTTGTCTCAAGCCTGACTCTTTCGCAACGCGACACTGGAGGTCCACGTTCTTCAATTACGGCAAACTTCGTTGAACAGCGCCCGGAATTCACAAAAATCCAGATGGCTTTCTTGGGAGCATTGCTGGGTTGGCTTGCTCTTACCACCTCGCTGGTGATGGCAGTCAGTTGGCGGAGCCCAACTCACCGCGCGGTGATTTTCATGGCGGTTGGGATGATCTTCCTCTGGATCGCGGTTTGCGGAACCTTGATGGTTCGCTTTCGAGATCCGATTTCGAATTGGGTCCTTTCGATTCGACTGGACTGGCGCGTCAAGTTCGTGCTGTTTTGCACGATCCTCGCGATGATCGAAGAAGCGATTACGACGACGATGACCAACTGCGCACCCTTGTTCGGGGTCCGCATCGGGCAAGCCTATATCACGGCATCGGCAAACTACTTCGACGTAATCTGCTTACACAGCGTGATCATTTTTGTCTCGCTCTTTGTTGGATGGGCAGCTATCCTCAAGCGATTTGACTTCAAGCCATTTGCGGTCTACGTCCTGTTCGGAATCACCGGTACTTTGGCCGAAACGCAGTTCGGCGGACTGCAGCACATTCTCGAATACGCAATGTGGAGCTATGTTTACGGGCTGATGATCTGGTTGCCGGCACGCTCTGTGCCGATTTCAAGGGGCGCTACAGTCCCTCGCTGGTGGATGTACCCGGCAGCGGTGTTAATCCCGTTCCTGTTTATCCTGCTCTTTCCGTTGGCTGGGGTCGTGAGCCTGTTCTATCCGGGGCATCCCCAGATGCACTTCCCGCCAATCGGACTTTAAGCCAGGATATGTCGGGTCAACCGGCGTCGGTTGAGGATCCAGTCCTGTGCTTCCTCACCGGTCATCGGTCGAGCGACCAAGTAACCGTGAACGAAATCGCACCCCATGTTGCGCAAATAGTCCAACGTCTCACGGTCCTCAACCCCTTCCGCGACGACGCGCAAGTCGAGGCTGTGGCTTGTTTGAACAGTAGACTTCAAAAACGCCTTTGCCTCGGGAGACTGCGGGGCCGCCATCGCAAACGACTTGTCTATTTTTATCTCGGTGAACGGCAGTTTCGCCAACGTTGCGAGGGTTGCGTGACCGATCCCATAGCCATCGATTGCGACTCGGAATCCTTTCGTACGAAGCCTGGTGAACATATCCAAGGCATGTAGACGCTCGCCGAGCACTGCAACTTCCGAGATTTCGAGAATGATCGAATCCGGTCGAATCCCCGCACTGAGGCACTTGCGCTTGAGCCAGTCCGCAAAGTCGAGGTCGCTCAATCGCTTGGCTGAGATATTGATAGAAAGTGAAAGCCCGGGTACACCCGATGTGGTCGTATACCACCGAAATGCTTGGTCGACGACAACTTCGGTGATCTTCCCGATCAAGCCAGACTCTTCGGCTACGCGGATGAACTGGTCTGGGTAAATCGTTCCGATGCTCGGGTGATCCCATCGGATAAGCGCCTCAAACCCCTTTAAACTAAGGGTTTCGCAGTCAAGCTTCGGTTGATAGCGCAGACTGAACTGTCCCTCATTTATTGCGGTTTGGATTTCCGCTCCCGTTATCGGTATCCCTGGGTCTCCGTTCGCCATCATGTTTTTCGTTGTATCTGGCTTAAGCAGAACCTTCTTTACAGAAGTCTCCTCATGCCGCTAAATTCAATCCGTGTAGGAAGTATGCCCCGAGGCTTTGTTCCTACGCTAGGTCACACGACCTCAGAGGATGTTTGATTCCCCACAAACGGTGCGTCTCTTGTTGCAGATCAGGCTCAATTATCCTCGATTGAGCCTTGAGAATGGTTGTTCATCCCCGTTCGTTGGATTCGATGGAGCCGGTATTCATGGTTGGTTCATCCCAAAGCGCTGAGGCTCACCCAATAAGACGCCAATTCCGGTCGGTATGGCAGCATTTGGCTTCAGACGGCTGGGGACTCTACAACTTCATCCGGACGTCACCGCTTTTCCCGGGAAGCACTGCCACTTGCTGGGACTTGGCTTTTCCGTGAGCTGTGACAGTAACCTTCAGCAAGCCATAAAACGCCCTCGCACGTACGGTTCCGTCTGATTTTGTGGTCAGAGATATATTCGTCGACCATTGGTGTTTGACAAGATCCTCCCAGACGAGAGCTGCGGGACGCAGCTTCCAGTTTTTCCGGATCATGGCGCCGCCTTCGTTTGCACGCCAATGGGCGCCCTCCCAGAATCCCCACATGAGAAACGACTGAACCTGAGGGACGCTATACATTGCAGTGAGAAAGTCTCGCATGTACTGGCCGTTGAATTTGTCGTCCTGAACACCCAGGTCGTACTCAGTGACCTCAAGCGCCTTCCCAAATTTGGCTAGGCCCTGGGTGATTTCGATCACTCGGCTCATCGGAGTCAGCGGAGGTCCATCGTGGGACTGGAGGCCAATGGCATCCAGTGGAGCACCCTGCTTAAGCAGAAGCTTCACGAGATTCGTTGAGGCGACTCGGTGATTAGATCCGACGGCTTCCTCTTCGGTCCAGTCGTAGTCGTTGTAGCAGAGTTGGACATTAGGGTCAGCCTCTCGAGCCCATTTGTAGACCTGCCCGAATTTGTCCCACCCGATTCGATCCCAAAGCTCCCGTTCGGTCGCCGCCTCGTTTACGACATCCCAAAGGTAGAGTTTTCCCTTAAAGCGCGTAACCATGTCCGTGATCCGTTTATGGATCGTCTCGACGATCTGATCGTTCGACATTGCCTTTAGGTCTTTGGGAAGGTATTGATAGGTGCCCCAAACAAGGTTATGCCCGCGAATTCGAAAATTGCGATCGGCGAGCCACTTGATCGCTGCATCGACGTCGGAGTAATCCTCTGGTGCGATTTGGTGCCATTTCAGGTCGTTCTCGAAGACCACGGTGTTGAAGAACCTGGCCAAGTTCGCACGGAAACGTTCTCCGACCGGGGTCTTGGCGACGATTAGTTGAGCTGGGGCAGCGGTGCCGAACCTGAACTCCTGCCGAACCTGTTCAACTTTGACTATCGCTCCTTTGATCGGCTTGCCGTTAGCGTCGGTCACCTTGACCGAAAAATCACCTTTTCGATACTTCTCAATTCGTGCGAGAGCAGGCGCCCGCCAAGCTTCGGAAGGTGGTTTGGCGTAATAGGCCACCGTCACGGGCAGTGAAGAGATCGGAGTCAACCCAATGTCGTCCGCCAAAACGTCGCCAATTTCAACTGAACCAGTGCCGTAGTTCAGAAAAACGGTGAGCTGAGTTTCGGTAGGTTTATAGTCGGCATCCGATATTCCCGCGACTCGATACTCCTTCCATTCGGGAACAAGGTTGATCACTTGGTTGATCGGCTTGTTGAATGGATTTGATGCGCGCTCGAAGATGAGGCTTACTTTTGAAGAACTCGCACTTCGCATCCACGCGCGAAGATAGATCGTGTGCCCTTGCTTGACCGGGCCCGAAGATGGGGCGTGAAGACTGATCGCCCATGGATTTTCGGATGCCCTATTCGTGAATTCGCAGTGAATGGCCTTCTCGAATTTTGGACTTCCGGCTGGAACTGTTTTGAACTCGTTGAGTGCGGTCGGTCCCCATCCGGATAGTTCGCCGTTGGAAAGGCGTTCGTGGGCCAGAAGCGGAACCGGATCCTTCGATTCAGCAATTCCCAATGTTTCAGCAGTGACATTTGCAATGTCGATCGAGCCCGCGTTGTAGCCGAGATATACGGTTAACTGCGTCGAGCCGGCAGTATATTCTTGAGCCGCGATGCCTTCAGCTTGATACTCCTTCCACTGCGGTGTGAGGTCGACCTCCTTGAGGGCGATCTTGGTAAACGGTTGGCTGTTCTGCTCGAAAATTAGAGCGACTTTCGACGAGTTGGCACTTCGGATCCAAGCATGGATCTTGACAGGGCTACCCTTTAGAATCGGCTTGGTGGAGGTCAGGTTTAGCCCAATGTCCCAGGGATTCCCGCCCGCCTTCGGCGTGAATGTAGCGCGTGCCGCATACTTGAAGCCAGGTTGATTCACCGTGAGGATCTCGAACGAACTGGCGCTCGAAACCCATTCTGCGGTGTCGCCTTCCGCAAACTGCCCGTTTTTGATTAGGCCGACCGGTACGAGTGCTCCTTGTTGAGGGGCGCAAAGGGCGAAGCATGCGATCAAAGATAGGATCATCGTCAACGGACTCCAGTGTCACGACAAAGTCGAGTCGAAACTCGGCCCTAACGATAAGATGCCTTCCGTTCACGCGTGTTCGCTAATGCTGCAATAGTTCGGCCAAGCGGTCGACGCCGATTCCGTCAAGGGAGTCGAATCGTACGTTCGCAGCGGAAAGATCGAGCGCGGCAGTCTGTGCGTTTGGAACGGCGATCACGAAAATGCCAGCGGAAACGGCGGAGGCGATGCCGTTCGGAGAATCTTCAAACGCGATGACTTCATCCGTGCCGACTTTCAGCAGACTCGCCGCCTTAAGATAAAGGTCCGGATACGGCTTGGCTCGCAGCACATCGTCTGCGCAGACGATGTGGTTGAAATAGCTATACAGGCCAAGTCTCTGAAGGTGCCCATCGACCCACCAGTGCTTGGAACTCGAAGCGACGCCGAGGCGGATTCCAAGTGCTTTGGCTTCGGTTAGGAGTGATTTCACTCCCCGGCGCGGCGGTTCCGCGTAGATCATGTTCATCAGTCGCTTCTTGCGCAACGCGTCGACCTCTTCTAGATCGAGTTCGCCACCGGTTAAGCGATCGAGAACCTCAAGCGGTCCTTCCTTCACCTCTTCGGCGCCGCGACCAATGGCGTGAGTCCACTGATCCTCCGAAAAAACCTGTCCGTACTCCCGATACAACTCGCGCCAGACGAGCACTTCTGGAGTTTCGGTATCAACGATGAGACCGTCGAAGTCAAAGATCAGGGCATCTAGAGGCACAAAAAGAGAATAACAGGTTTCGTTAGTCAAGGGTGATGGGAAGAGCGTTACGACGTGATCGGGAATTCATGTCCCGTCGGGACAATGGGTTTAGCCAACGCTCCTTTTTCGTGCCATTTGGGCGAAGCAGGTACCCTGTTACCAATGGGATTGGTACAAGTCATCGCCTTAGGTGGCGTCGGAGAGATTGGGAAGAACTGCAGCGTCGTTCGTGAGGACGACGATATCGTTGTAGTCGACTGTGGTTTGAGCTTTCCGAACGAGGAGATGCTTGGCATCGACATCGTCGTTCCGGATTTTACGTATCTGGTTCAAAACCAATCGAAGATTCGAGGCGTTTTCATCACTCACGCACACGAAGACCACGTTGGTGGGCTTCCTTACCTCCTCAACCAGATTGACGTTCCCATCTATTGCACTGAATTCACTCAGGCATTGATTCGGACGAAACTGGAAGAGAAGCTTCCGCACAAGAAGCTAGATATTCGAATTTTCAAGCCGGGCGACCGAATTGCCGCTGGCGCGCTCGAAGTCGAACCGGTGCGTGTCACCCACTCGATCCCTGAGAACTGCTCGATGGCCGTCCGAACGTCGCACGGAATCGTGTTCTTCACCGGCGACTTCAAGTTCGATTTCACACCAGTAGATGGAAAACTGGCCAATATCACGCGAATTGGCGAGATGGGACTCGAGGGTGTACTTCTTCTCCTGAGCGACTCGACGAACGTCGAGCGACCGGGCTGGGGACCCAGCGAGAGGGCGGTCACCGCCGGACTCAAAAACGTATTCGCAGAGGCAGAGGGACGCGTCTTGCTTACGACTTTCGCAAGCAATATTCACCGAATGCAGCAGGTTTACGAAGTCGCCGCCGAGATGGGTCGAAAGGTCGCCGTCGTCGGACGGAGGATGGAACAGAACCTGGACATCTGCGAGCGAATGGGATACGTCAAGGTTCCCAAGAACACCCGCATCAGACTCGACGAAATGCGGATGTACACCGACAAGCAGTTGGCTATCCTGACAACGGGTAGCCAGGGTGAGCCTATGTCGGCGCTCGTGCAGATGTCCAAAGGCGAATACGGCCGGTTGCAGATCAAGCAAGGCGACACTCTTATCTACTCCGCTCGCCCCATCCCTGGAAACGAAGGCGCTATCTGGCGAACCATCAACCGGTTGTTCAATCAAGGCTGTCGGGTTGTCTACGAAAGCCCGACGCCAATCCATGTCAGCGGCCACGCATACCAAGAAGAGTTGAAGATGATGATCAACTTGACGCGGCCGTACTACATCGCCCCCGTCCATGGCGAACCGCGACACCAGTTCCTCTACAACAAGATCGCTGCCCACATGGGATATCCCGAGCATCGGCTGTTTACGATGAAAGACGGCGTCCCGCTTTGCATGGATGACACCAGCGGATACTTTGGCGAGCAGGTGCCATGCGGCCGCGTCCTTGTGGACAACAGCGGTGGAATGGCAGGCGTGCCGGATGAAGTGCTTCGCGATCGGTTTAACGTGGCAAACGACGGAATTGTTGTGATCACGGTGCCCGTCGATACAACCGCCGGTGTAATGGCAGGCGACCCCGTCATTCAGGCACGGGCGTTCTCAGGCCCGGAAGGGATCCTGGATGCCGCGTACGACGTCCTGTTCGACGCCCTGGCCGCTCTTAGCAAGGATGAGCTTAAAGATACGGCTCGAGTCAAACACGACGCCTCTGACGTGGTGCGACGCCTTATCCAGAAGCGGACGGGACTCCGACCGTTGGTTCTTCCGATCGTCCTCGAAGTCTAAATTAGGTCTTTGAGGACGAGGCAGTTTCGAGGAACTGCTTCATCGCGTCGAGGGTTTGGGAACTGACATGGTGCTCAATCCCTTCGGCGTCGGCCTCGGCGTTCTCCTCGTCGACGCCGAGGGCGATGAGAAAGTCGTGAACGAGGGCGTGACGGATTCGTGCAGCTTGGGCCAGCTCGGTCCCTTTGTCGGTCAGGAAGATGCTTCGATAGGGCTGCGACTTGACGTATCCTTCTCGCTGAAGCCGCTGGACCGTCTTGGATACGGTCACATGGCTGATTCCAAGGACGTCGGCCAGGTCGACCGCGCGCGCCTCGCCTGATTCCTTAATCAGCGAGTCAATCAACTCCACGTAGTCCTCGGCCTTTTCGCGGCTGTGATCTTCGCGCGTTCGTTGAAATCGGTTGGTCGGCATAAAATTCGTGACAAAGCGTGTTGGCCGATTTCTCAGCGCCCTTACTAATACCCGTAATTACCCTCGTCGGGTTAGATTACGACAGATTGCGGTTTGCCTTATTGACTGCCTTTGTCGCAACTGTTACCCCACGGAGTTCGGTCCGAGGTAGGCTCAAAAGTAGCCGACTGGCATTACGACCTTGAGCGAGGCCCTTTCTCCCTACATCGAATTCAAAGACGTGCAGGTCGAGTACCCCGGACGCGTGACCGGATTGCACGACGTATCGTTGCGCGTCAAGAAGGGCGATTTCGTGTTCTTTGTGGGCAAAACAGGTGCAGGGAAGAGCACGCTGATTAAGCTGCTTACGCGCGAAGTCAAGCAGACCAAGGGGACCGTTATCCTTCACGGTCGCGACCTTGGGCAGCTTCGCGATCGAGAAATCCCCGCCCTTCGCCGCGAAATGGGGATCGTTCCCCAAGACTTTGCGCTCCTTCCAAGAAAACGCGTTTGGGAAAACGTCGCCTATGCGATGCGTGCGGTGGGGCATACACGGTCCGAAGTCCGCAAAAAGGTTCCCGACATATTGGATCAGGTCAACATCGGTCAGCGCGCAGACGCTTTCCCCCACCAGTTATCGGGTGGAGAGCAGCAGAGAGTTGCGATTGCTCGGGCGCTTATCAATAATCCACCGCTGCTTCTTGCCGACGAGCCAACCGGAAACCTCGATCCAGATCATTCTTGGGAGATCATGGAACTCCTGAAGTCGCTGAATTTGAAGGGTACTACAGTGTTGGTAGCTAGCCACGACATGATGGTGATTCACCGAATGGGCCGGAGGATCGTCACGCTTGACGGCGGCCATGTCGTCAGCGACTCTGAAACAGCCGCGCCGGTTCTGCCATCCGAGGAGCCCACCCCCGATGCTTGATCGTTTGAGCTTCGTGATCGGCGAGGCGATGGCCGCGCTGAGGCGGAACGGATTTATGACGTTTGCTGCCGTAAGCACGGTTGCGGTTTCGCTCTTTCTATTGGGAGGGCTGGGTTATTCGTATATGCGAGCCGTCGAATATGCCCAGACGATTCCAGGAAAATTCGATATGCGGGTCTACCTGGTACCGGGGACTAGCCTCGCGACAATCTCAGAAACTGCGGCTAAAATTCGGCAGATTCCCGGAGTAGCGTCCGCTTTCCTGATTCCCAAAGACAAAGCCTGGGAAAAGCAGAAACGCGACGACCCTGCGATCACGATGGGGCTGGAAAACCCCTACCCCGATGGGTTCAAAATCACGATCAAACGCCTTAAAGATGGCGACTCCGTCGCGAACCAGCTTCGCGCCATGCCCGTGATCGATCCCGACCCTGGGGTCATTTACCTAAAGGAGGAGCAGCACTTGATCGACGATGGGCTGCAGGTCATGCGGTGGCTCGGGCTCGTTATTGCCGGCCTCCTGTTCCTAACCGCAGGCGTACTGATCTTTAACGCGATCAAGCTGACGATTACCCATCGGCGCCGCGAGATTCGGATCATGCAGTTGGTCGGCGCTTCTTTCCTGACTGTGCGCGTGCCGTTCCTAATCGAAGGGGTTGTCCAGGGAATGCTCGGTGGGGCATTTGCTGCCCTCATGCTATATGGATCGCAGAACGTCTTTCAAAACTTCCTGTTGACCCTTTCGACGAGATCGCATCTTTCACCGTTTCCAGCCGGACAGGCTGTGCTTATCCTTGGTGGGGTTGGTGGTGTCTATGGCTTGATCTGTTCGGGACTGGCCGTGGCGTCGACCAGCGGCGCTCAATGAGACACCTGGGTGCGTGGATCGTTGCAGTCCTGGTGATGCTTACGTTTCCTTCGGCTGCCAACGGTCAGCATCGATCCAAGAAACACAAACAGAGCCACAGTGGCAAGTCTGCAAGCCAATTGCGCAAGGACCTAGAGGCGCTGCGTTCTCAGAAGCTCCAACTAAAGCACCAACTGGCTCTTACCAAGAACAAGACCCATGCGGTTCTAGGAGACATCGCTAAAGTTGACGGACAACTCGACGACATCCAAGATCAGCTGGACAAAACCACCACGAGGTTGGGCGACAGTCGAGATGAACAGAAACGACTCGTTGTCGAACTCAAGGATGCCACGGCAAGGCTGGACGCTACTCGTGAGCAGGTGCGAAGGCGGCTGCGACATATGTACGTTCATGGAAACACGTCGCCGATATCGGCGATGGTTGGAACCAAAAGTGTGGGAGACATCGCCTCGCGGCGCTTCTTACTGCAAATGGTGGCAAAGAAGGACCGCCAACTCTTTACCGACTATCAAAAGCTCCGCGATCTTGTTGCGACGAGAAAAAGGCGCCAGGATGAGCTTGTGGTTCGGATTGGCGGTTTAGTCAGGCAACAAGCGAACCAGCAAGCGGAGCTTCAAAATGCTCGCGACGAAAAGGGTGAGGTGCTCCAGTCGCTTCGCAGCAAGCAAGGGAAGCTTCAGGACATGCTTCGACAGTTCGAGTCGGATGAGCGGGAGATTGCCTCCGAGATCGCCGCATTCGCCCGCCGCAAGCGGAAGCCGGGCGAGAAGGAGTTACCGGCATTCCATGGGCATTTCGAGCGTCCGGTGCCTGGAGCAGTGACCAGCGGCTTCGGCATGCGCTACCATCCTGTGCTCCACTTCACGAGGCTCCATGCTGGCGTCGACTTCCACGCAGGAAGTGGCACGCCTATTCACGCCGGAGCCGATGGAGAAGTCGTGACCGCGCACTATTCAACGAGCTTCGGAAACGTAGTCGTCGTTTTCCACGGAGGCGGAATATCCACTCTTTACGCCCACTGCTCAAGATTGATGGTGAGCACAGGGCAACATGTGACCCGCGGCCAAGTGATCGCGCTCTCTGGGGCGACAGGACTTGTCGCGGGGCCCCATCTCCATTTCGAGGTTCACGTGAACAATCATCCCGTGAATCCGATCGGATGGTTCTAGGTTGACGTACCTGCAAGCATGGCAAGCCGTTAATCCGTAGAATCGAATAGCAATATGAAAGCACTTAGGTTTCATCAGTTTGGCGGGCCGGAGGTTCTTCAATTCGACGAAGACGCTCCGGTCCCGGAGCCCGCAGAAGGGCAGATTCAGGTCAGGGTTTCGGGAGCGGGAGTCAATCCCGTGGATTGGAAGTTACGAGAGGGATACCTTCAAGCCTATTTTCCGGTTGACCTTCCCGCAACGGTGTCTTGGGAATTCTCCGGCACGGTTTCCAAGCTCGGCGCTGGAGTGACCCAGTTCGAAGTCGGCGACGAGGTTTACGGGCATTCGCGCTACGGCACGATGGCTGAGTACACCGTAGCCGATGTCGTCGGCGTTGCAAAAAAACCGTTTAGCATGGACTTGCCCGATGCCGCGTCCGTACCGATGTGCGCGACAACCGCGTATCAGGCCCTATTCGATGTCGCAGGGTTGAAGGCCGGCCAAAGAGTCTTGGTCCAAGCAGCCGCTGGCGGAGTCGGAACTTTCGCAGTGCAACTTGCGAAGTGGAAGGGCGCCTACGTAATCGGTACCGCCTCTGCCAAGAACCACCATCTGCTTCAAGAGATCGGGTGCGATGAAGTAATCGACTATCGAACGACGCCGTACGAGACCGTTGTAAAGGATGTCGACGTTGTCCTTGAGTCTGTTGGCGGCGACGAGAATATGCGCAAATCGCTTTCCGTGCTGAAGCCGGGTGGCATTCTCGTATCGATCAGTTCGGCACAACCGACCGAAGAAGCAGAGGCTCAGGGCAAGCGCGCCGAGTACTGTTTCATGCAGCAGAATTCATCCCAGCTAACGATCATCGCGAACCTGATTCAAGACCTGAAGGTTCGTCCGGTCATTGACACGGTCGTCCCGTTCCACGAGGCGGTTGAGGCAGAAAAAGAGAACCAGGAAGGGCATGTGGTCGGCAAAATGGTTGTCGATGTTCGCCGATAGGAATTGCCGTTTCGGTTAAACAAAAATGCCCCGGGGATCAACCCGGGGCTAGATTATTATTTTATGATGTCAAAGGCCTGCAACGGGTGAGGGGTATGAGGGTCCCGTGCATTCCTCTTTATATGACTCCGGTTTTCAGTTCTGAGTGCTCTGATTATTGCTAGCCTGGACGCAATAAACAGGGTGCTTAATTGAATTGCTTTAAGCGATAATCTGGGACCCAATGTCCAAAGCATCTGTCTCGGGACTCTTTTCCTACCCAATCAAGTCGTTTGGAGGGTTTGCGCTTTCCATTTCGGCGGTCGAAAGGAGAGGTCTTCGCCATGATCGGCGCTGGATGCTTGTCGATGCGAACGGCTTGTTCATGACGCAACGAACGGACAGGCGTCTTGCGCTCTTTAGAACGGCGATCGATGAAGACTGCATTCGTGTTTCCAACCCGTCTGGCGAGTGGAGACATGTACCTCTCGATCCGAGTGGCGTTGCGAGAACGGTCCAGGTCTGGAAGGACCGATGCGATGCCGTACAAGTTTCCGACGATCTGGACGCATGGTTCTCGGCGTGCTTGGATCAACCCTGTTCGCTTGTCTACATGCCGGACGATTCGGTAAGGGCGACAAACGCTGAGTTCACCCAGCCTGGCGATATCGTCGGCTTTGCCGACGCATTTCCGATCCTGGTTATTAGTGAGGCATCGCTTGAGTCTCTGAATTCGAAACTCGACAAGTCGTTGCCGATGAATCGGTTCCGGCCAAATATCGTGGTATCGGGTTGGGGCCCCCACGAGGAGGACGGATTCAGCGAACTACACGTCGGCGGACTGGTTCTTCGCGCCGCAAAACAGTGCGGCAGATGCTCGGTCACTGCCACGAATCAAGAAACTGGGGAGGTTGGAGTTGAGCCGCTGCGAACTTTGGCAACTTATCGCCAAAGCGGCAACAACGTCCAATTTGGCGCCTACTTTGTTCCTGAATCGGCTGGGAGAATCGAAGTAGGGCAATCGATAGAGCTATCGAAATAGGGCCCAGTCCTCCGACGCGTGGTTGCGCCGGAGGACCTTTCGACTAGATGACGCCTTCTTGGCGAAGCGTCGGATAGTGACAAGCCTTGAACTTCTTGCCGCTGCCGCAAGGACACATGTCGTTTCGTCCGACTCGCTTCCAATCCACATTGCCGAGTGCAACAGGGGAGATTGGCGTCGGCGTGCCTTGGGTTACGATACCGTGCTGCTCTTGGAGTTCCGGCGGCATGTCGTCGAGGTTGAACATCAACGGTGTTGAATCCTGTTCCTCTTCGAGTTGCTCAATCTCCTGCTGTTGCTTTGCCTGGAGGTGGAAGATCATTCGCGATGCTTGATCTCGGATGTTCTTGAGTGTGGTCTGGAACGTGTCGTACGTTTCCTTCTTGTAGGCGATAAGCGGATCGGTCTGACCGTACCCTCGGAGGCCGATACCTTCGCGAATGTACTCGATCGTCTGGAGGTGCTCCATCCAACGGTCGTTAACGGCGCGAAGGAGAACGTGCTTTTCGAGCAACTTCATCGTTTCGCCGGTATCGACAACCTTCGCATCGTAAGCCTGTTGGGCAACCGTCTGGAGGAACTTGATGAGTTCAGGCCCGGGCTTATAAGCTTCCAACTCGGCAATCGTAGCATAGTCGACGAGCGGGAATACCTCGTTCAGATCCTCGTACAGAACCGAGTGATCGTAGACCTTGGTTCCGTCCTCTTCGACCATCCAGGCGTTGTTGACGACCTCAACGATCAAGTCGCGAATGTACGTCTTCAACTCCGTTCGGATGTCTTTGCCGAGTAGGATCTCGCGGCGCAGTCCATAGATGTGCTCGCGCTGGGCGTTCAGAACGTCGTCGTACTCAAGAACGTTCTTTCGAGCTTCGAAGAAGTGGTTTTCGATCCGCTCCTGAGTCTTCTGGATCATGCGGCTTAAGAACCCTGCTGTCACCTCTTCCATCGGCGGCCACATCTTGAGAACCGGGTTCTCCATCATGTTCGCGTTGAAGATCGTCCAGAGTTGATCTTCGAGTGCGACGAAGAACCGGCTCTCGCCAGGGTCGCCCTGACGTCCGGCGCGTCCTCTTAACTGGTTGTCGATGCGGCGGCTTTCATGTCGCTCGGTTCCGAGGATGAACATGCCGCCGAGAGCTCGAACCTCTTCGGCAAGCTCGCGTCGCTCCTGGTCGTCAAGCGGCAGCGGAGGGGCGGCACGCTCCTTTCCACCACGACGGTAGCTGACAAACGTATCTCCGTAGGCGTCGAGGGTGCCCTCGTGGCCTTCTTCGTCGGTCTCTCGGGCAAGTCGAACGAGATCGTCTTCGACGCGGCCGCCGAGTAGGATGTCGACGCCACGACCGGCCATGTTGGTAGCGATGGTGACCTGGCCCTTACGTCCCGCTTCCGCGATGATCACGGCTTCTTGCTCGTGGAATTTTGCATTAAGCACGTTGTGCGGAATGCCGTGCTTGAGCGCCTCTTCGAGGTTGACCCGGTCAGTTTTGGGCAGCTTCCACTGGTCCAAGCACCAGTCAATCCAGTCGCCTTTGAGGACGTCGGTGCTGAGCCCAATTTTGCCAAGAAGGCTCGAAACGGCCTGGCGATCCAACTGAGCAAGCTCCGTATTGTACAAGCGGAGCGCCTCGTCTTTGTTGTCGCCCTTTAAGTCCTTCTTGACTTCGAGAAGGTCCTTAAGTCGCTGCGAGATGACCAGCCGCTGAAGCATATCGGCGCCTAAGCGCGACGAAACCTTCTCCGTCATTTCAATCGATCGCGTTCCGACGAGGACCGGCTGCTGCTTGGAGAACAGGCGGATGATCTCCCATCCGATGCCTCTGAACTTCGCTTCAAGCGTCTTGTAAATGATATCCGGCTGGTCGGTTCGGACCATCGGTCGGTGGGTCGGAACCGAAACGACGTCCAGGCCATAGATCTTGCGGAACTCGTCCTCTTCCGTCTTGGCAGTACCGGTCATACCGGCGAGCTTGTTGTAGAGTCGGAACAGGTTCTGGAACGTGATCGTGGCGATCGTTTGGCTTTCACGCTGAACAGGGACTCGCTCTTTAGCTTCAAGGGCCTGGTGAAGACCGTCGCCGAATCGTCGGCCGAACATCATACGACCGGTGTTCTCGTCGACGATTACGACTTCGCCGCTTCGCACGACGTAGTCGATATCTTTGTCGAACAGCGCGTACGCTTTCACCGAGGCGTTGACGTGGTGGAAGAGCTTCGGATCGGCAGCGATATTGTCGATGCTCAGGAGCTCTTCGATATAATCCATTCCCTCTTCGGTAAGGGAGGCGGAATGGTTCTTCTTGTCGGAAGTCCAGTGGACCTCCTTCTCAAGCTTCCGCACGACTTCATCGACGACTTTGTAGACGGAGGTGTCCTCCATCGAGGGGCCGGAAATGATGTGTGGGGTTCGTGCTTCGTCGATGAGGATCGAGTCCACCTCGTCGATCATCGCGTAGTTCAATTCGCGCATGACCAAGTCCGACTCGTCGAAGGCCATGTTGTCGCGGAGGTAGTCGAATCCGAACTCGTGGTTGGTTCCGTAGGTGATGTCGCAGCCGTAGGCCTCACGTCGCGTACAAGGGACGAGGTTCATGTAGCGCGGATCTTCGTGCTCGGCGCCCGGTTGATAGTAGTAGGAACCGCCAAGTTCGTCGGAATCGGGCGATTGACCTTGGATGATGCCGACGCTCAGACCCATGTTGTGGTAGATCGGGCCCATCCAAACTGCGTCGCGTCGAGCGAGGTAGTCGTTAACGGTGACAAGGTGGGCGCCACGACCGGAAAGCGCGTTGAGGATGATCGGTGCGACGGCGACAAGGGTCTTACCTTCACCGGTCTTCATCTCGGAAATTCGTCCTTGGTGAAGCACCGCTCCACCGGTTAGCTGGACGTCGAACATGCGCATGCCTAGGGTTCGCTTGCCGACTTCGCGTGTAACCGCGAACACTTCAACGAGGAGGCTGTCGAGGTTTGCGCCGCCCTTTGCGCGTTCGCGGAGTTCAGCGGCCTTTGCGAGTAGTTGGTCGTCGGACCATCCGGAGACCTGCGGTTCGAGCGCATTGATTTGATCGACGATCGGCAGTAACGCCTCCACGTCCTTCTTGCTGGTGTCAAAAAGTTTTCTTAAAAAATTCACTATATTGCCTTAAATGGATACTAACGGACGGGCATAGCAATGCCCGAAAACTGCGATCGGGTTCGGCGTTAGGAAACTGCGCCGACAATCGTAGGTCCGTCTCGAGTGCGTTGGCTCCGTTCGAAGCCATCTTGCAGGGACAGGCAATTCAGGTGACAAACGATTGGCCGTGACGATTCGAGGTCAATCGGCTTAGAAGTTTGCGGTTTCGCGCCGTCCTGCCACAGGAACGACATCAGAACTCGTGTGAGTTCTGCGCTGGTTCCGGCTGCGATCAGTGAGGCAAGGGCCTGTTCTTCGCGCTCAGAAAGCTTCTCGGAGCCCGGTTGCACAATCTGTCGATTGATGGCCTCAAGTGCTGCAGGCAATCGCCCATCGACGGCTAGCCTCTCGAAACTCGAGGGGCCTTGTAGGAGGAGCAATATCAATGCGGGGAGAAGCGGAAGCATCTTTGTTGGGCGCAACCTCAATTATAGACGCGCAGGGGGGTGGATGCGTTGAAGCGCGCGGCGTTTACGCGTTCCAGATGCGTCACGAAAATCCGTTTCAGGCAGCGCTCAGTTTTCTTCTACGTTGACTTTGATGCCGCGGGCTTGGGTGTAAAGAGAGATACCACGGTTCGCGATCCAAGAGCCGACGAGCCCCATCACTAAGAGGAGGAGGATCCTAATCATCACGCCGAAAAGCGAACTGATTCCTGCGTTCAAATCGAGCTTCTTGGAGCCGTTAATGCCCAACGTCGTACTGGGCGGCGTGCTGAACATTTCGTATGCCAACTTGAACACGAGAAGTAAGAGTGCGACTCCGCCAAGGAAGGCCAGAATTCCAATGAACGACCCAAAGAAGTCACGGTGCGTTTTCACCGTTGTGGGGGATTGAGCCTTCATCAGTAGGTGCTACTCCTTAAAAGTCTCTTTGGGCTTACAGTTGTCAACATGATCCTTGCGTTCATCCACATCGTCCTGCCGACGCAGTGGTTGAGACGAACGTTCATCGTTCTGAACATAGTGCCAGAAAACAGGTTCTCCGCGCAAAACTCTTTTCTTTACGATGTTGAATTGCGGGAGATTACTCACTTTTGATGTTGGCCCTGATTGGTGACTCGGGATCTAGTGACGGTACAACATCCAAATGTGTTCCGCCGGTTACATCGCTTCCCGCGCCAAACTTGGCCGGGAGGTGTCGGAGTTCTTCGCAACGATCGAAGAGATGGCAAATCTCCCGAGGAGGACGATAAGACCGACGAACGAAAGCCCATTCGTTCGGATTGAAGCCGACGGTCATCGACACCTCAGGCATTTTCATTGGGGCTTGATCCCGTTTTGGGCGAAGGATCGGAAGATCGCGTACCAAACGTTCAATGCTCGGTCGGAAACCTTGACCGAGAAGCCCACCTTCCGGGAGCCATTTCGCAAGAGGCGTGGGATCTTGGCCTGGACCAGCTACGTCGAGTGGCGGGAAGAAGACAAGAAGAACATTCCTTACGAATTCTCGCTCGCTTCAGGTGAGCCGATCGGTTTTGCCGGCCTTTGGGATGTTTGGGGACCTCCGGAATCGCAGGTCGAATCCTGCACGATGGTCACGACGGTCCCAAACGAACTGGCGGTCGATTACCAAGATCGAATGCCGGTTATTCTCCGTCCCGAAGATTGGGATGCATGGCTCGACCCCGAAGCCAAACCCGCCGACCTCTTGGCGCTTCTCGTCCCCTATCCCGCCAGCGAGATGATCGTTGAACACGCCGATCCCGATGATTTCAAGCGTTTGAAGGCAGTGAAGCTGCCGGTCGCACCCACGCTTGAGTTCTAGCTCCTCGTCATCCGGGGTCGGGACTGGATGGTTCGGTCACCGCGGATCAAGGGGAGAATTCAAGAGCCCCATTACTACGAAGCAGGGGGCGAATGGACAATGTTCTCCCGTGGGCTGGTCCATTCGAAGAAGCCGTCGTGATCGGTTATCCGACGGCAGAGCTTCCTCGCAGCTTCAAGCCTATCGTTGAAAGGCATGTCGGACGATGCGGCGACAGCTAGTTCGGCACTTACGTGGTCGATCTCACGCAGGCGATTCAGAAGGTCTTTGGCTCTAGGGAGCCAACCCGGCGCCAGCGCAACCCGGCATTCCGCCAGTTTGCGGACCGCCCCTCCAAGGAGCAAGGCAGCGGCTGCAGGATCGCGCTCGGCTAAATCGTCGACGTCTTCGAACTCAGTGGCGGCGGAATACCTGAGTTGAACGGATGCAAACTCAGATGGTCCTAACGGCGAATTTTCTAGGATTGCCCTAGCAGATTCGACAAGTGGCGCAACTACACCAAGAGGGTCGTACGCGACGACTCCAGTCGCGAACATGTGAGGCGCAATCGGTCGTCGATCACGAACGTCTTCGTCGAAATAAGCCTGAATGCGATCCGGTGGGTTTACGAAGATCTCGCACGGTACGCCATTGAACCAAAGCTGTACCCGTTCGCGGAATTCGCCCGAATGGAGAACGTGGATATCAAGGTCGCTTCGTGCGTCGCCGGTTCCGCGCACAATGGTCCCAGTCGCCAAAAGGCCGACTACATCGTATGCGGCGAACACATGCTCAAGGCAAGCCGAGAGCGCGGTCGCAAACGGCTCGCTTAAAGAAGGGATGTTCAGGTCCGGCGGCAACATCCAAAAAGAATACCGGCCCTTTAGAGGCTGAATCCGCGGCAGACCCGGCGGCTGAAACCATCGCGAAGGATCGAGCCATATTCGTGTCCACAGTCAGCTGGCCAAGCGCAGAGGAATACAAGAGGTTCGTCGCCTGTGTTCACCGTTCTGTGGGCGGTATGCCCCGGAACATAGTGAGTCGAACCAGGGGTCATCTTCTCGAAACGTGTGATGCGATGCTGGTCCATCAGAACGAGCAGACCGGTGCCCGAGGTCGTCACGCACAATTCGCCACGATCGAGCTTCTCGTGCCAATGTCCGCGGGTCATATAGTATTCGTCTCCCACGAGCCCGGGCATCAGGGTTGTGTTCCCCCAGAGGATGGCGCCTTCTGTCCCTTCCGCGACGGGGAACCAGCTTTGGGTGATATACAGCAGCTCGGTCGCTGTTCGCAGTGCAGCGTCGGCATCCTGCCAATAGCCGGTAAGGTCGCCGACTGTTCTGCGCGACTCTACGACGTTCGGTCCGGAGATCTCCGCGGTAAGTAGGTTCGTCAATGCGGAATTCATGTTGGCTTCGGTCATCTAGTTTGGAGCGTACCAGCGGAGGTGGTAGGGAACTGGCTAACGTGCTCTTGAGGCATTACTACTGCCATACTATGCGGAGTGCTTAAGGTCGATCGGCTAGGCAAGAAATATGGGGGGCGCTGGATATTTCGGGGCCTGTCCTTCGAGCTTGGACAAGGTGACCGTCTGGTGATTCTTGGCCGTAACGGGTCGGGTAAATCGACCCTTTTACGCACGATTGCCGGCCTGACGGAAAGAACGGAAGGGACCGTCGAATTACCACCGGGGGACCCGCGGCACACCCTTGGGCTTTGCGCACTCGAGCAATCGGTTTACGCACAGTTAACAGTCGAAGAGCACCTGGAGATGACTGCCGATCTTCGCGGTTGTCCTGCCCGAATCGATGAACTGCTCGGGAAGATCGACCTCGCCTATGCTCGCGACGTTCCCGCGAGCCACCTTTCGACAGGGATGCGCGCACGTCTCAAAATTGCGATGGCAATCCAGGCAAATCCTGTGGCCCTGCTTCTCGACGAGCCGGGGGCGGGCTTGGACGAAGAGGGAAGGAATCTCGTCGCGCGGATTACGGCCGAGCAATCGGAGCGCGGCTGCTTGATCGTCGCTACAAACGATCCAATCGAAAGGAGGCTAGCTAACCTTGAACTACAGTTGGCGAGCTGAGATCCTCGCGATCTTCCGCAAGGAGTGGCGGACCGAGATGCGCTCGATGAGCGGCTTGGTGACGGCATTTCTGTTCAGCGTCGTGACGGTTTATGCAATCTCCTTCGCCGCACTGAACTCCAAACTTCCGAAGACAGTAATAGCAGGGATGCTTTGGGTGGCATTGCTGTTTTCCGCCGCTTCGTCACTTCCAAGGACATTCCTCTCGGAAGAGGAGCACGGGACCGCAGACCTGCTCCGCCTAGTGGCTCGCGCGCACGCCGTTTTTTGGGGCAAGGCGCTTTTTAACATCTTTCAGTGCGTCGCGACGAGCGTGATGCTGAGCATCCTGTATCTCGGTTTTACTTCGACGCCGGTCGCGATTCCCTGGCTATTTGCGGTCTCTTTGGTGGCTGGATGTCTATCGCTCGCCGGCGCGGTAACCTTATGCGGAGCGATCGCTTCGCAGGCTTCCAATCGCTCCATGCTTGCCGCCGCCATTGCCGTTCCCCTCCTATTGCCTCTCGTTGCACTTGGAGTTAGCGGTATGCGGGTCTCGCTTGGAGACGGGACGATGGCCTCGGGCGGGACGGCATCGGCAATTGGACTTATCGGATATGCGGTCGCAACGCTTGCTACCGGCCCTTATATCTTTGCGGCGGTCTGGAAAACTTGAAGACGACACTTAAATCGATTTTTGCCCTATTGATGGGCGTGGCGACAGTCTGGAGCTTCACGGTTCCCGACGTTGCCGAGTTTCAGGCCCCCGGATTTGCACGCATTTTTCTCTGGCACTTCCCGTGCCCGATGCTGTTTACGTTTCTTATCCTGACCGGTGCCTGGTTTAGCATTCGAGGGTTTCAGCGTATCGAACTCAAACCATGGCGATTCGAACCGGAAACCGACGCCATGGCAAAAGCAATGTGGGATGTTCGATCCGTTGCTTGCATGGAACTCAGCTATTTGTTCGCTGCATTGACTATGGCTACTGGGATCCTGTTCTCTGAGATCCAGTGGGGCGCATGGTGGAGTTGGGATCCACGCCAGACCTCGTTCTTGATGGTGCTGCTGATCTACGCCGCGTACTTTGCGTTGAGGTTTGCATACACCGATCCTTCGAAGCGTGCGGCGCATAGCTCCGCATACGCTCTGACAGCCCTCCTCCCCACCCTTTTCCTCGTATTTGTGTTTCCGCGGCTCCCTCAGATTCTGCAGATGTCGCTTCATCCGTCGGACAGTATCCTTGGCGGGAAGATCAAGGGCGAATATGCCTACTGTGTGATCTTTATCCTGATCCTGTTCTTTATCATGACGGCGTATCTCTACAACCTCCGGGTCCGTGCGGGCCTGGCTGAAATCGAACTGGATAACAAAAATGAAAGATTGGATAATGGCGGCGATTCCGCCCCTACTGGTGTGGTTCGTCCTGTTTCTCTATCTGAATAGGGTTGAGAAGCGGCTCATCTCGGTTGAGAACAAACTGAAGCGGTGACAGGCTCATTCGGCCCGGTCGCGCCGTATTACGACGACCTGATGAAGTTCGTGCCGTATCGGATGTGGATCGGCTACTACTTCCTACTGCTCACCCAACAGGACATCCACCCCGAGACGATTCTTGACGTCTGTTGTGGGACGGGCACAATGTGTCAGATGCTTAATCGCGAAGGCTTCAAGGCCTCGGGATTCGACCTGTCGCCCGGCATGATCGAAGAGGCGCGACGCAAGGCTGCCGCTAAGAAGATGGACATTCGCTACGAAGTCCAAGATGCGGCTGAACTCGACATGGGGGAGACTTACGATTCCGCCTACTCGTTCTTCGACAGTTTGAACAACATCCTCGATCCCGATCGGCTGCAGTTAGCGTTCAACCGGATTGCCGCTCATCTCCGTCCCGGCGGATCGTTCATTTTCGATATGAACACGGCGGTGGCGTTCGAAGAGCAGATGTTCGATCAAGAGAATCTGCGCAGCAACGCCAAACTTCGTTACAAATGGGTCGGCGATTGGAACGACAAGACCCGAATCATCACCGTCAACATGCGGTTCTGGCGCGGCGAAGAGGAGTTTCGTGAGACACACACGCAACGTGCTTACGAAGAGGAAGAGATCTATGAGATGCTCGAATTAGCCGGTTTTGAGCAGATGCAGGCTTACCATAGTTACACCCTAAATCCGCCTCGCCCAAAGAGCGACCGACTTCACTACACAGCTATTCGTGCGGGTTAGTCCCAAGTTATAGAACTCTCACCGCATTCAAACGTCTGTTTAATCCAAGGAAACCACACTACCGAGAGTGGAAAGGGCTGTCCATTTGCGCCCTAAAGTGGTCTAATTGAGACGTTGAATGTACTAATAGTAGAAGACGACGAAAGTGTCGCACGGTTTTTGAGACAGGCGATGCTGGAGGCTGGCTATGCCCCGCAAGTAGCCGAAGACGGCTTGACAGGTTATCACCTTGCCAAGACGAACCCCTTTGACCTAATCCTGCTTGACGTAATGCTGCCCGGGTTAACCGGATTCGAGGTATGTCGACGCCTACGGGGAGACGGAATTTCCACACCTATCCTGATCCTGACGGCGAAAGACCTCCTAGACGACAAGGTCATGGGACTTGATAGCGGCGCAGACGACTATCTGGTTAAGCCGTTTCAGATCGCTGAGTTGTTGGCCCGAGCAAGGGCGTTACTTCGCCGTCGGAACCTTGGCACAACCAGTCTCAAGGTTGGCGACCTCACTTTGGAACCGACTTCCCGCCAGATCGTGCGTGGAGGTAAGGCGATTTCGCTTTCCGCAACCGAATATGCCCTGCTTGAATATTTGATGCGCAACTCCGGGCGTGTGTTGACCCGGGCGATGATTCTGCAGCACGTTTGGCAGTACGACTTCGATGGCAACGACAAGGTCCTTGACGTCTACATCAGCTACTTGCGCCGAAAAATCGACCGCGGCCACCAGAACTCTTTGATTCAAACCGTCCGCGGTGTCGGATATTGCATGGAGAATCAGGATGCTTAAATCGATGCGCGGCCGCATGACAATGCGGTTTGTCGTATTGCTGATTCCTTTTTTGCTCGGTACGTCCTACATGATCGTGATGCTCACGACGAGGGCGGCTGAAGATAAGATCCGAGACAACCTCAATCGCGTCAGGGATCGGGCAATGCTCATGATCCACGAGCCCGATTGGAAGGAGAAACTAGAGGGCTTAGCCGAGGAACCGAAAGTCCGCCAAAGCCAAATAGGGATCATCGTTCGAGATCGCGACGACAAGTTCTTGTGGCGATCCTACGTAAACTCTCCCCCAAAGGAACTCCCGAAAGATAACCGAGACCGGGACAAATGGCGCTTCACCGGCGGTCGATACAAGCAGTATCGCGTTGGACTGCTAATGCCGAGGAAGCCGACCGATTCGACGCTACCTGAGACACTGTTCGGCCTAAGCCTTATAACTATAGGGGCTGTTGGCGCTGGCGCCTGGTTGATGGTTGGCAGAGTGCTTTCGCCAATCAGGTCCTTGGCGCAGCAAACGAGTCAGGCGTCTGCCGAGCACTTGACGGTTCGTCTCGAATCGCCCTCTCGAGACGCTGAAATGACGGACCTGGTCGACACCCTGAATGGCCTGCTCGACCGAGTGTATGAAACGGCGGAGATCAAGGGGCGGTTCTATGCCGCTGCCTCCCACGAATTGCGTACACCTCTTCAGGCCCTATCCGGGCACCTAGAACTCGCCTCAAGTCGAAAACGAACTGCCGAGGAGTATGAGGCCGTTGTCAAAGAATCCTACACGCAGACACGTCGCCTGATCTCGCTCGTTCAGGGTTTGCTGTTCTTGCATC
>Ga0364873_10188_pt1 | contig 36994 bp, 32 predicted proteins | sample ExccelAu500001D3_2_FD_206928 | JGI IMG/M metagenome (GOLD analysis project Ga0364873, IMG submission 206928) | Enriched cells from Trout Bog Lake Hypolimnion, Wisconsin, USA - BchlTB.Aug07.5000.01.D3 | ecosystem: Environmental > Aquatic > Freshwater > Lake > Hypolimnion/Profundal zone | place... | reverse complement strand
AGATAAACCAACATCATGTATCACGTCTCGAGAGCCGATAATTAATTTTACGGGCTTGCCTTTTACAACGTACATGGTTTGTTCCTGAACAATATCATCATGTGTGGCAGGGTCATCTTTTAAATTTAAAGAAGCACTGTCTTTCCAGATCAATCCCAATGAATTTGATGCAGGGTCGATATTCTTATAATATTTTTTTCCAAATACACCGTCTTTTCCGGGATATCGAAATATCCATCCGAATTGTTTTCCTGTTACTTCAACCACCATCGCATCTTTCGGCGCATCACTGGTAAAATAACTCCAGTTACGCAAACCGATCACAACCAATACAGTTAATACAATGGCAGGAACACCGGTCCACAATGCTTCCAATTTATTGCTGTGCGCAAAATAAACAACCTTGCGATTATCGTTTTCCTGATATTTATAAGCGAACCAGAATAATAAAATTTGAGTAGCGATAAAAACAATACCTGTTATGGATAATGTTAACCATAACATAGAATCCACTCTTTCACCCTGAACACTTGCAGATTCATGTGCCAATAAAGTCTTGCCGAAAAGTAAATTGTTGCAGTACCAAACACCAAGCAACCCAATAATCAAAAAACTTACCATTAAAAATCCGTTTACCTTATTGGTGTTCTTACGGTTTTGGTCTTCTCCTTTTAAGATAGCTACATATTCACTTGCTTTGGATATCTGAAAGATGATCAGAAAGACCAGAATAATTACTGCTATGGTTAAATAAAATGTCATGTTGTTAGGTGTTTGCTTAATATAGTAACAATGATACTTGCAAAAAGATTATGTATGATGAATAATACTTTCCTTCAGGAAAGGATGATATTTTACGATCAAAGGTTTTTTAGCCAATGCTTTGGAAACAAAGAATATCATCAATCCTACAAATAAACTCAAAATTCCGAAATCGAGCCAGCCTAATGTAACCTGTTCTTTGCTGATGCTTCCCATCACCATTTGATAAAAATCTATCCAATGCCCGAAGATGATCAACACTGCCATAAATGTAACCAATGTATAATTTCTTTTAGCCGAACTCTTCATCAAGATCAATAACGGGCAAATAAAGTTGATGATCAGGTTCAGGAAGAAAATTCCTTTGTAAGGACCCTGTACTCTGTGTTTGAAATATAATGTTTCTTCAGGTTGATTTGAATACCATATCAACATGTATTGAGAGAACCATAAATAAGTCCAGAAGATAGAGAACGCGAACATGAATTTTCCGAGATCATGTAAATGTTCCTGATTGGTATATTCCAGATAACCTTTGTTCTTCATGTAAATAACCCATAGTGCAATCAAACTCATACCGCTCACAAATGAACTTGCAAAAGTGTACCAACTGTACATCGTACTGTACCAATGCGCATCCAGACTCATTAACCATAACCATGGAACTGTTGATCCAACAGTTAATGCAAACCATACGGTGAATAATGCGGCCCTCACTGTATTTCTCCAAATGAATGAAGTGCCTGTTTCGCCGTTAAATGCACCTGCATCTGCTTCATTGCTTAATTGTCTCATTCTCCATCCCAACAAACTCCATAAACCAACTGCTAATAAGGTCCAGATAGTAAAGAATTTCACATTTAAGAATCCGGATTTACCTTTTAATACTTCATCATTCGCAACAGCATTTGTATCCAACCAATGATAAATATGATGATTGCCGGAGAAAACAACGAATAATAAAACTGCAACTGTTATTGAACCGAATATCGGAACCATTGTTGAGATAGCTTCCGGAATACGACGGAAAGATTGTTGCCATCCGCCCATTGCCAATGTTGTTACACATATAAAGAACATGCTGGCATTGGTGATCAATGTCCAGAAAATAGTATTGTACATGATCGTGCCGATGAACACAGCCTGCTCTTCTTCTGTTCCTCTTCCTTTGGTGATGAAACCAATGATCAAAGCCAGCAAACCTACGCCGATCAATGCGTATGCCCATGTTTTGAGTCTTGCAGGAATTTCAAAATGTTCTTTAATAGATGACATGTTAATCTTTTATATCAGTTGTAAAATTTATTAATTCTTAGCAGTGGCATCAGCTGGCGCAGCAGTAGCTTTTGCTTCTGCCTGTTTCAACTTAATATATTTAATAATCTGCCAGCGTTGTTTACGGTTCAATTGTGATGCATAGCTTCCCATCAAATTCTTTCCGTACATCACAGAATAAAACATTTGTCCTTCAGGCATTGCAGCATATTTCGGATCACCCACCAATGTTGCAGGCTTTGCAGGATAAGTGCCTTCCCCACCTTTATACAATGGACCGTTACCATCTAATTTAGTTCCGTGACAAATTCCGCAATTGATCAAATACAATCTTTCTGTTTCTGTATATTCTGATTTTGATAAGGAATCGATCGGGCTCTTAACTTGTTTGGATGCAAAATAATTTGCTGTGTCACCCAATGCATCTTTGGTAAGAGGGAAAGGAAATTCTTCTCCGCGTGCAATCGTTCCGGCAACAGGCAGGTTCGTATAATTGATGCCTAACTCTGCTAAATTGCTGTGATCTGCATAGGTTTCGTATGCACGGCTGTATGCCATATCCGGCATGTACACATTACTTGGCTTACGTTGTACATCATTGCAGCTGATAATTGCTGCACCTGTAATTACTAAAGCTGTTATGATAAATAATTTCTTCATCGTCATTCAATTCTTATGATTAAGCAGCAACAATTTTATTTTGAAAAGGAACTTCGTCTTTATCATATCTTCCTAACCACCATCCGGTCTCGGCGATTTGCACATCGGTTTCAACAGCTCCTGCATTTGATAAAAAGCCGGTCAGATCATCCACATTTGTTTTATCTGTCGTTTCGATCACCATCACAAAAAGATCATCTGTTGCACGAGCATGAAAATGATGTTTTTTAATAAATGGAGATAACTGACATAAATAACAAAACGTAAGCACCATACCCACTGCAGCAAATAATACCGTTAATTCGAATGTGATTGGTATCCATGCAGGCAAAGCAAAATGCGGTTTACCGCCGATATTCAAAGGCCAATCGTAAGTGAGTATCCAACTGATGCAACCCAATGCAGTTGATGTACCTGTAATGCCATAAATAAAACCTGCAGTATGCAAACTTGTTTCGCGTAAACCCAATGCATGATCTAAACCATGCACCGCAAAAGGCGTGTATACATCATGGATCTTATATCCTGCTGTACGAACTTTTTTTACTGCGGGAAATAAAACAGCTTCATCATTAAAACAGCCAACTACGAATTTCTTTTTTGCCATATCAATCTTCCCTTTCAGGAATTTATTGTTAAGAAATGATCTTTATATTTTAGTTTGTGCTTTCGTTTTCTACTACAGTATGTCCATGACCGCTGTGTGCAAAAACTTCAGCAGGTACATGTTCCAGATGCCCCATCTTGTCTTTATAACTTTCACCTGTTGTCTTCAATACATATTTAATTTCTGCTATCGCGATAACAGGGAAATATTTTGCAAACAGGAAGAAGCAGGTAAAGAATAATCCGAATGTTCCGGTATAGAAACCGATCTCCCAAATAGTTGGACTATAATACACAGACCATGCTGATGGCAGATAATCACGATACAATGAAGTAACGATGATCACAAAACGTTCGAACCACATACCGATATTCACGATCACACTCATGAAGAATGTTACAAATAAATTTCTTCTCATTTTACGGAACCAGAATATCTGCGGGCTTAATACATTACATGCCATCATTCCCCAATAACTCCATCCGTAAGGGCTGAATAAATTAGCGCGGCTGTACCAGAAAGTATATCCTTCATATTTGTTCTGGCTATACCATCCCATGAATAATTCTGTGAGATAGGCAACACCAACAATCGACCCTGTTAAAACAATTACTTTATTCATTGCTTCAATATGACCCATTGTGATATAATCTTCCATTCCAAAAACTTTTCTGATGATCACCATCAAAGTTTGCACCATGGCAAATCCTGAGAAGATCGCACCGGCAACAAAGTATGGAGGGAAAATAGTAGTATGCCATCCCGGAACAACTGATGTAGCAAAGTCAAAAGATACGATCGTGTGTACGGATAATACCAACGGAGTTGATAAACCTGCCAACACTAAAGATAATGATTCATGTCTTTGCCAATGTTTGGTAGAACCGGTCCAACCAAAAGAAGCAATACCATATAAATGTTTACGCAATTTTGTTTTTGCACGGTCACGAACTGTTGCCAGATCGGGTAACAAACCGCTATACCAGAATAATAATGATACAGTGAAATAAGTTGAGATCGCAAATACATCCCATAACAATGGTGAGTTAAAGTTCACCCATAAAGGACCACGTGTATTTGCATAAGGTAATACGAAGAATGCCATCCACACACGACCCATATGCCAGATAGGAAATTGTCCCGCACACATTACCGCGAAAATGGTCATCGCTTCTGCAGCGCGGTTTACACCGGTTCTCCATCCCTGACGAAATAATAACAGGATCGCCGAGATCAATGTACCTGCATGACCAATACCAACCCACCACACGAAATTGGTGATATCCCAACCCCATCCGATCGTTTTATTCAAGTTCCACTGACCAATACCATAAGTAACATCTCTGTACAAAGCATACACACCAAATAATAATAATGCTACTGCAATGTAAAAGCCAATGTACCAAAGTTTACTTGGCTTAGCTTCAATAGGGCGAACAATATCTTCCGTTACATCGTGATAGGTTTTTGTACCATACACCAACGGTTCCCTGAGCTGTGATTCGTACTTTAAATGCATCTGGTCTTGGTATTTAGCAGTTCATATTTTTATGTATGAACTAACGTTTTTATATTTTTTGTTAATCAGCTTTTAATCTTTGTTCGGCAACTGTTGCGTCGCACACTTGTACTCTATTACTTTTTCTCAGCAGGTTCTGCAACTTTCTTTTCGTCTTTTTTATCTTCTTTCTTTTCATCTTTCAACCACTCATCTTTTTCTTGTGTATCCAGATTTCTCACTTTTGCCAGATAGTTTACATTCGGCATCACGTGCAGTTGTTCCAATGAATAGAAAGTACGTAATGAATTATCAATTCTTGTCATGGTAATAGCACTGTGCTTATCATTTACATTACCAAACACAATCGCATCCGTTGGACATGCCTGCTGACAAGCAACTTTTACATCCCACTCATTATTTTCTCCTGTTTTTAATGGACGACTTTCTTTCTTCGCTTTTAATTTTCCATCCTGTAAGCGTTGAACACAGAAAGAACATTTTTCGATCACACCACGTGCCCGCACTGTAACATCTGGATTCAATACCATTCTAGTTAAGTCGTCATTCATATCCAACACAACATCATTCACAATTCCTGTTTGATTATCAGGGAAACTATCAGCTCCCGTATAATCAGCCCAGTTAAAACGACGTACTTTATAAGGACAGTTGTTGGCACAATATCTTGTACCGATACAACGGTTATAAGTCATTTGATTCAATCCTTCGCTGCTATGGTTGGTTGCAGCAACCGGACAAACATTTTCGCAAGGTGCATTATCACAATGCTGACACATCAATGGCTGGAAAACAACTTTTGGATTTTCTATATCGCCTGTATAATAACGATCGATACGCAACCAGTGCATATCATGGAAACGCAATACTTCGGGTTTGCCGACAACAGAAACATTATTCTCTGCATGACAAGCCACAACGCAAGCTGCACAACCGGTACACGTGTTTAAGTCAACACTCATTCCCCATTTAATACCGGGCTTATCAAAATACGGATAGATCGTTCCGTTCTTTTCATAATTGGCCAAGCCTCCATAAGGTGCCAATTCTTTTTCTCTGTCATCCAGAATTTCATTGGGCTCTGCTTTAAAATCAGCCAATGTCAATTCTTTCATGATCTCAGTACGATTGCCCTGAGCCGTATTATATGTTCCGTGCGTTTGTGTTAATGCTACTTTATATAATTCGTCTGTTAATTCTACTGTAACATCGGCAACTGTGTAATTAACCGTACTTCCGCTTAAGCTTGCAAAACCAAAAACATTCTTTCCTGCATCTTCAGCAGATTTACCGATCTCTTTTGTACGGCCATAACCAACTGCAATACCGATTGTATCTTTTTGTGTGCCCGGAATGATCAATGCCGGTAATGAAACAGATTTACCATTTACTGTAACTTTTACAACTTTTTTTGGAGGCTGAACTTCGTAAGCATCTGCCTGACCGTTATTTGTGAGATCAATATCCAATAATGTTTTTGCCAATGCCGGAGATACGATCACATAATTATCCCATGTTGCTCTTGTTACCGGATCAGGTAATTCCTGCAGCCATGGATTTGATGCTCCGTTTACACCAACAGAAACTTTTTCGTACAATACCAATTCTATCTTACCGCCTTTTTTTGCTGAAAGAATCGCAGCAGTTGCAGAAGCAACAGCAGCATTATTAATTGTTGCAGAAGAATAAGTGGTTGTTTCTTTTGGATTGATCACTCCATCCTGCAATGCTTTGTTCCATCCGTTCTCTCCGCCAACTTTATTGCCCCAATATGTTTTTAAATAAGATACATATTCAGTAGTTGCTCCACTCCATTTCAACAAACTATCCTGCCACTGACGTGTTTTAAATAATGGCGCGATGGTTGGTTGAAGGAATGAAATATATCCGGGTTTTACTTCTGCATCACCCCAGCTTTCCAAGTAATGATGATCAGGAATAACATATTTACAAAGCTGTGCAGTTTCATCATTCTTTGGATTGAACGAAACACTTGCCTTTACTTTTTTCAGTCCTGTTTTAAACTTATCCGCATCATACCATGTATAAGAAGGATTAGCTCCAACAACAAATAATGCAGCAACATTGCCGGCATTCATATCATCCACTAATTTTGAAAAATCACCATCAATTCCCTGATGTGTATTATAAGGAGATGACCAATCGATCGTAGCTCCGTTTGATTGTAATGCGTCATTGATCGCATTCACAATGATCTGCACATTTACATCATTACTTCCGGATACAACCAAGGATTGTCCTTTGTTTGCAATTAATTGAGTAGCTGTTTTTGCAACACTTGCTAATAATTTCGGATCATCCAAAAATGCGCTTTTGCCCGTGATAGAATTCAGCAACGCCAATGCTATAGCACCTGTTTGTGACGGGCGATGTAAATATCTTTCATCCGCGTTAGAACCTGTTAAGCTTGCCACACTTTCAAAATGAATGTGTTTGCTCATATCAGGTTTCTTCTCATTGATCTTTTTGCCTTTAGAATATTGTTTTGCAAATTCAATCGGACTTAACCAGGTACCAAGAAAATCAGCACCCAAGCTTACGATCAATCTTGCATTATTGAAATGATAAGAAGGAATTATCTTTTTACCGTAAGAAGCTTCATTCGCCAATAATATGCCGCTGTAAGAAACTGCATCATACACCACATGTTTACTTCCCGGGTATTTTACTAAAAATTGATTGATGATCTCTTTTGATGAAGGAGAAGTAATAGTATTGGTAAGCAATACAACCGATTTACCATTAATGGCTTCGCCAACTGCTTTATCAATTGCTTCAAATGTTACTTCTTTTCCATCAATTGTTGGAAAGCGCAATCTTGCAGTATCATAGAGATCCAATACTGAAGCTTGTACTCTGGCTGATGTTCCGCCAGAAGTGATCGGGCTTAATTCATTGCCTTCTATTTTAATCGGCCTACCATCTCTCACTTTTGCTAAAACGCTTACCACATCGCCATCCTGTACATAGGTTGTAGCATAATAATTAGCCACACCCGGAACAATATCTTCGGGTTTATTTACAAAAGGAATTGCTTTTTTTACAGGCGTTTCGCAACTTGCTGCAATAGCTGCGGCGGCAGTACTGAAACCTACATATTTCAAGAAATCTCTACGTGGAGTTTTAGATTCCAAGAAACCTTTATCGTCTGTTACAACAGGCAATTCTTCGCCGAATTCATCTTTAACTGATTGCTGATAAGCTTCAGAATTATTCAGTTCTCCAAAACTTTGCCAATACTTTTTTTGCTCCATTATTTCAATTTGACAATTTGAGAATTTGGTCGTTCTGCAATGATTTCCTGCTCATTCAAATCGCAATTGCAGATTTCAATTCAACATTAATAGTGACATTTCTGACACTCTGTTCCGCCAATCTTTTCTACAGTAATTCCTTTGGTGCTATCGATCTTTCCGTTCTTTAAATCTTCATGATATTTTTCATAAATGCTGTAGAAACCATTTTCTTTAAACTGAACTTTTGTTTCTCTGTGGCAATTGATACACCATCCCATGCTCAGGTCTGCGAATTGTTTTACTTCATCCATATTGGTGATCTCACCATGACAGGTTTGGCATTGTACTTTTCCTGCTTTGATATGTTGTGAGTGATTGAAGTAAACATGATCTGGAAGATTATGAATCTTAACCCACTCGATCGGTTTTGCTTTGGAAGGATCCCAAGGCTTGCCGGGAGTGTATCCTGCATATTCATATAATTTCTGAATTTGAGCCGTACCGTTCACCTCTTCTCCTTCTTCGGTATAGAATTTTGGTCCTTTGTATTCATTGATGGCCATGTGACAATTCATACAAACATTCATTGAAGGAATACTTGCATGTTTGCTGTCTTGAGCGCCACCGTGACAATACAGACAGTTGATCTGGTTGATTCCTGCATGCACTTTATGAGAATAATAAATAGGTTGTTCGGGTTGATACCCCTTGTTGCGCCCCAATCCGATGGCACCTTTTGTTGTATAATAACCGCCGACTAAGAAAAGTATAACGGTCACAAATGCGATATAAGCTTTGTTCTTCCAGAAAGGAACAGGCTCCGGAGCGTGTATACCTTCTTTATCATCAGATAATTTTCTCAAATTACTGTTCACCTGCATTAATGTAAATGCTATGATGGCTAATATCAAAGTAAGAATACCAAATAAGAGTGTGCTGTCTCCTTCCGGAGCCGGGGCACCACCAGCTGCAACCGGCGCTACAGCAGGTTTCCACTCTTTAATATATTTTAAAATAGCACCAATCTCAGCATCTGTAAGATTGGGAAACAGATTCATGGCTGTTTTATTGTACTCATTATACAGGTTATTTGCATAAGCATCTCCTGTTTTCAGAAAAGCCTGATTGTTTCTGATCCATGAATACAGTTTTTTCTGGTCAGTCCAACGATCCTGAACGCCCAACAATGCAGGCCCGGTAAGCTTTTTGTCGATAGCGTGACAAGCTGCACAATTTTGGGAAAACAGTGCTTTACCATCTTGTGCCATCACTATATTACCGAACGAAAAACTCAGAAAAACAATTGTACTGAGGAGAATGGTCTTGGTTATACTTCTGTGAGATATCATATTCACAATCTATTGTTCTTAGTGTGGAAAAATTACCATGAACGCTTGCAAAAATAGGGTAGTAACCTGACAAAAAATCAATGTTAAAAAAATTTTTTTAGCCTTATCTGGCCTGCATTTCAGAGGATTGCAGTGTTTTGATTCAATTTATGTCATTTTTTGGTAAACGGAAATGTTGTATGGTTTTATTTATTTCAGGATAAAAGATTAGTCAAAATTTTATCCCATTTTTGAAACATGTTTCAGAAATTAAGAGAAAAATGGAATGTCAGTTGGGTTCGGTTCTTATTGATCATCTGCACTTTTGCCATTGGCGGAAGCCTTTGCGGTTATGCGGGAAAGGAAATACTAGCTGCCCTTTCTGTTGATAACAATCTTATCAGGATCATTCTGTATATTTTTATTGTGTGCATCATCTGGCCTTTATGTGTATTAGCGATCAGTATTCCTTTCGGGCAGTTTTCTTTTTTTAAGAATTATATAGAAAGGATCGCAGGCAGGGTTTCGCAAAGCAAAAAAGTTCGCGTTGCCATTTTTGCTTCAGGTACAGGCACCAATGCAAGAAAGATCATTGAGCATTTTAAAAATCATCCTTCCATACATATTGCTTTAGTTGTCTCCAATAAACCTGATGCCGGTGTTTTGGAAATTGCCAAAGAACACCACCTGCCCTCTTTGATCATAAAAAAAGAGAAATTTTTTAATGGGGATAGTTACCTGCATGAATTAAAAGAAACAAGAATTAATTTTATTGTACTCGCAGGTTTTTTATGGAAAGTGCCTTCTGCACTTATTGCAGCTTATCCAAATAAGATCATTAACATTCATCCTGCATTGTTACCGAAATACGGCGGAAAAGGAATGTACGGGCATTTTGTGCATGAAGCAGTCATTCAATCAAAAGAAAAAGAAAGCGGCATTACCATTCATTATGTTGATGATAGATACGATCACGGTTCCACCATATTTCAAGCAACTTGTCCCGTTTTTGAAAATGATACGCCTGATGAATTGGCATCAAGGATCCATGTATTGGAACATGAACATTATGCAAAGGTGATTGAACAATGTTTGAAAAAATAATGTGATGAATTATCCCGGAATACGCGAAATATATTTTTCTATTTCTTTGATCTGATCCAACACCTGCTTGGTTTTGGGCTTACAGGCTTTTGCTTTTCGGAAGAAATCTTTTGCAGCTTTGAATTCTCTTTTATTCATGAATATCTGGCACATGCTTAAATAAGCAACGGTCTCACTTTCTTTATCGGCAATACCCAAACGGATGGCAGCACGAACATAACCTTCTGCCTGACGTAAATCACCTTTCTGCATGGCCATCATTCCCAATTGTAATTTATTGGCACTTTCGGCTTCGGGCATCGGCGAACCTAAAGAAGAACTTTTCTTTAAATGTTTTTCGGCGCTGTCAAAATCCTGCGCCATCATAGAAAGGTTTCCTTTGATGGTGTAATAAGTAGAACGAACCGGTGTGTATAATAAACCCGGAAACCAAACAGTGTCTAATATTTTTTGTACTTCTTCCACTCTTCCTTGTTCCATCGGTTCCTGGATCAATCTTAATGGTCCGATAAAAAAATGAGTGAATAAACCGATCACAGAAATAAAGTATAAAATGAATGAAGGCCAGAACCCTGACGTAATATTCACCACAATTGCCAACACGATTCCCAGCAGGCTTAACCAAAAACGATATTTGATGATAATGTTGTAGAACTTCATAGTATTTCTTTGAGGGCTGCAAAGATAAGGCGCAGCTTAATACTTATCATCATTCACTTCAATCCAATAACCATCCGGGTCCTGCAACCACAATTGATGCACGCCATCGGTTCTTTTACTAAATACATTTTTATTCCCATTCACATCTTCAAAAATGATATTGCTTTTTTTAAGTGTTTCTGCAAAAACTGTAATGTCCTGGACACTGAAACAAGTGTGTTGATTTTTATAATATTCTTTTTTTGCATCGGCACCCTGGATGATATGCAGCATCGTATGTTCACCTGTTCTTAACCAAATATGCTTACCGTCATGAAAAGGTTCGGCGATCGTATCCAGACCGATGATCTGATGATAAAAGTCTCCTGACTTTTTCAGGTCCATCACAAAAATGGCTGTATGGTTTAATGAAGCTTTTGGTTTATAATTTTTTTGAGCAAAAGAAAATAGACCAAGTGAAAATGATAGCATTAAAATTAAAAAGTATTTCATTTTGCAGTTTGAAAACGAAAGTTAACAATTATAAACTTTGAAAACTGTTGATGTGAATCTATTATTTTTGCGTGAATGGTCCCATAGTTCAATGCCCGCCCGGATGACTCCGGTCGGACGGGGATAGAAAATAGAAGTCATAGTAGTTATGTATTACGCATATGTTATAAAAAGCGAGGTAGCGGACTTTCTATATAAGGGTCATTGTGAAGATTTGAACAAAAGATTAAAAGAACATAATTCGGGTTATACCGAATCAATAAAAAAATTTATTCCTTTTCGGATTGCTTATTTTGAAACTTTTTCGACAAGGAATGAAGCTATACAAAGAGAGAAATATTTTAAAACCGCATCTGGTAGAAGATATTTAAAAAGTAAAATGGTCCCGTAGTTCAATGGATAGAATAGAAGTTTCCTAAACTTTAGATACAAGTTCGATTCTTGTCGGGACCACGATTTAACTTGAAACCCTTATTGATTAAGGGTTTTGTTGTTTTCGGATGTTTTTGATTTATGATTTATTTGTTTTATCTGTGTAGCAAACTGTGCAGCAGAATGGGTTAAAAAAATTCAAAATGGTAATTACCATTTTTGTATTCGATTATTAAGTGCATCAGCAACATATATCTTACCGTTAATATCCACCCATACACTTGCAGGAGTATTTAACTGGTTTGATTTTGAACCAGCACCATTACCTCCAGCAACAGTTATTCCTGTTGAAGATCCCTTTGCCCATTTTTGTATTCGATTATTAAGATCATCTGATATGTATATATTTCCATTACTATCAATAAATATTTCATTAGGCTGATTTAATTGATTCGCATTTGAACCAGCGCCATTACCGCCAGCGACTGTAATACCAATTGTATCTCCTGCAGCCCATTTTTGTATTCGATTGTTAAGAGCATCTGCTATGTATATATTTCCGCTTCCATCAACCTTCACTCCTTGAGGGGTATTTAGTTGGTTTGCATTTGAGCCTCTACCATTGCCACCTGCGACCGTTATCCCTGTGGTAGAACCAGTGGCCCATTTTTGTATTCTATTATTGTTCGCATCTGCTATATAGATATTTCCACTAAGATCAACAAACACTCCAGTTGGAAGAAACACTTGGTTTGCACCTGACCCAACACCATTACCTCCTGCAACCGTTAAACCACTTGAGGCTCCGGCAGCCCATCTTTGTATGCGATTATTAAGATTATCTGCTACATATATATTTCCATTACCATCAATAAAAACCTCTTGTGGTGAATTAAATTGGTTTGCACCTGAACCAGCACCATTACCTCCAGCAACTGTTGAACCACTTGAGGCTCCGGCAGTCCATCTTTGTATTCGATTATTATTTGCGTCCGCTATGTATATATTTCCGTTACCATCTACAAATACCCCCAATGGAGAGTTTAATTGATTCGCATTAGAGCCTGCTATAATGCCACCCGCAACTGTTATTCCCGTATCACTTGTAACATTCGGTAATGACGGGGAAGTGTTTGTTCTAGAACATCCAATTAACAAAATAATTAACGATACAATTATTAGTCCATTTTTCATACTTATTAAGTAAAATTTTTTAATCAGTTGCTTTTCCAATCTTAACTCTATTCGAAAAAAATGTTTTAATGTGTTGCTAAATATTGAATTTCTAATGGAGTTAAAACTCGGTTATAAACTCTAATGTCATCTAACATGCCATTATAATAACCCGACGGCTGATAATACCCAAAATACATTGGCCAAGTATTATTTGTTGCACCGGGAGAACCGACCCAAGACCTTGAAGAAACTAGATAACCATCCAAGAATAGTTTCCCCCCACTCGCACTGTCTACAACTAATGTTGTATTGTGCCATCTGTTGTTGCCAACGTTACCACAATAGAATGGTGGATTTCCATAATATCCAATTACATTTTTATTTGTATTTAAAAGATACCAAGGACTAATACTACCACCTCTTGTAGAATCAATCTCGAGATTCCAACCATTCCATGATGCAGATAAATATTTACAAACAAAAGCTTCTTGATTACTCGATTGAGTAGTAGCATCAAAATAAAACCAACAACTTATTGATATTGGAAAAGCATTTAGTTTATTATCATGGTTGACTTTAATATAACTAGATGTGCCATTAAAACTATAAGCACTATTTGGATTACCAAATCTGTCGTTGCTTAGTACAGCTCCTGAAACAATCCCGTTTAAGCCATTGCCACTACTATCATTTGCATTTCCTGTAAATGGATACCAAGCAACTAATCCATTACTCAGAGATGCAAGTGCTGACTGGTTATTTAAAAGTGTTATCAATTGATTGAGTAGGGCTATAACATTTGTGTATTCAGTTGTTAATGTAATTAACTGTTGTTGTATCTGCGCAATATTGGTGTTACTTGAAGTCAATAGCTGATTGTTTAATTGTATTTGCAATAGAATTGAATCAACTTTTATTTGAGTAGTTAAATATTCAGTCTGAAGGGTGGAAAATCCGGTGATGTTGACCAGGCAAATCCGGTGCAAGATGACCACCCTAAGTTAACATCCAATATCTTCTTTAAAGCGGTTGTTCATTCTTGTTAAAAGTAGTTATTTATTCGTTGTTGGTTTCTGTTTTTTTACTCCATTTCCGTCTGAGTGATTCTCCTTTTAGTTCCATACGCTGTGCATTATTGAGTATTCTATCAAGGATGGCATCAGCAACAGTTGTTTCTCCGATTACTTCATACCACTGTTTAACGGGTAGTTGGGAAGTGATTATGGTTGAGCGTTTGCCATGTCGGTCTTCAATGATTTCAAGTAAGGATGCTCTGCTGTTTTGATCAAAGGGCTGTATACCAAAGTCATCCAGTATTAACAGATCCTGTCTTTCTATTCTAGCAAGATCGCGGATAGCAGACCCATCTGCTTTTGCCATTTTGAGCTGTGTAAATAATCGGGAGGCATTAGCATACAATACCTTGAACCCTTGCTGACAGGCCTGCTGTCCAAGTGCAGATGCTAAAAAGCTTTTACCCGTTCCGGTTGGCCCTGTAATCAGTAGGTTTTCACTTTGTGTGATGTATTTACCATCAGCAAGCCGATGTATTTGGTTTTTATCCAACCCCCTTCCACCATCATAATCTATCTGTTCAATAGTTGATTTATAACGGAAGCGGGCATTTTTGGTCGTTCTTTCAATGGCTCGATTGTGACGTTCATCCCATTCGCTGTCTATTAGCAGGGCTGTCATCTCGTCGGCGGTTATTTGCTCATTTTTAGCTGATTCCAAGCTGGTTTTAAATGCCCGATGCATTCCCAGCAAGCGCATCTGTTTCATTCTGTCAAGGGTGTCTGTGTTCATGTGGTTGATTTATAGGTGAGTAATTAAAAGAATAAATATTATTGATAATAATCGCTGCCTCTTATATTTTGATGCTGTGGCATCAGCTGTGCATCCTGTTGTTCTTCCTCTGTTAGTACGTCCAGTTTCTTCTCAAGTATCTGTACAATGATTGGGTAATTATATACACCATAGCTGTTTGCTCTACGGCAAGCCAGTATCAGTCTTTGATTACCCACCTTACGAGATAGGCTTAGTATACCTGTACAGGATTTATAAGCTTGCTCCGGATGTTGCTTATTCTCTATAACCAACAGTATGTATGCTGCTACTTCTTCATCAATAGCTTTTGCCTGTTCAATAAATTTTTCGGGTGTCCACTCACTTAAATACCGGTGAGATGAAGCAAGGTGTTCATCATTAGTTGTATAATGATATTTACGGCCCTGACGCTGGTGAGTTGCTATCTGATCATATTTATAATATACCTCTACCTGCGTTGCCGTAAACTGGACTTTTACTTTCTTGCCAATAAAGCGGTATGGAACACTGTAATAATGTTTATCCACGGCCAAACAAACATGGCCGTTCTTCATTACAGTTACAATATGTTGTTGTTTAAACTCATACTTGTATACAGGCAAAGGTTGCAGTGTATCTTTCTCTACTTCTTCAAACTGTTGGCGACGACTGTAATTACGGCCTTTGAAGGGGGCATTGTTTAGTAGTTCTAATGCCTGTCTGATAGCTTCATTAAGAGATGCCAGGGTAAAATAAGTGTGCGAACTTAGTTGGGTATATATACGGCTGTAAACAATTTTGACCATCCCTTCTACCAGCGATTTATCTCTTGGACGATAAACCCTTGCAGGAAGAACAACAGTTCCGTAATGCTCAGCAAAGTCGGCAAAAGCCTCATTGATGGTCGGCTCATATTTACTGCTTTTAGTAACTGCCGATTTAAGATTATCTGGTACAATGGCTGCTGGTACACCACCAAAATATTGCATAGCATTTTCACAAGCACCGATAAAATCCTGCCTGCGTTGCGTAGCAACTGCTTCTACATAAGTAAGCTGGCTACATCCAAGAATAGCAATAAACACTTCAACGGACTGTACCTCACCGGTTTCTTTATCTGTAATACTTAACTTCTCTCCGGCAAAGTCTATATACATTTTGTCGCCAGCTTTATGCTCCATATGCATAACAGCTTTAGCCCTGCCTATAAAAAGAGTGAAGTAAGTATGGAACTGAGTATGTCCATATCCATCCGGGCATTTTTGACGATAGTTCTTCCAGAGAATATCTATGGTAACTCCCTTTTGTTTAAAACGCTTCTCCAGATCGGGAAGCATCCGATGCAGTTCTTCGTAACGCTCCCCTTTATCAGGCGGCTCTGCTGAACCAAATATTACCTCTAACTCACCATCTGGCAGTCTATCGAGGGAGTCGAAAGTCATTTTTTCTGCCAGGAACTTACGAATGTATTTTTTGACAGTGTTGCGGGAAGCTCCTGTCTGTTCGCTAATTTGAACTTTACTCTTACCTTGAGTAAAAGATCGAAGAATCTGCCTTATTTTGCTCATAAGAATCGTTTTATTAGCCATGCAAGAGTGGGTTTAGTTCCCAACATCAAACATTTATGGCCATTAAAACAACCTCTTTTAAAAGCAGATTAAAGGGTGGTCAATTTGAACCGGATTTAGGTGGTCAGTTTGCTCCGGATCGGGGTGGTCAACTTAGACCGGATTGGGGTGGTCACATTGAGCGGATTTTCCACTCACATCTAAAACTGTACTTTTCATACTTTTTGTTTTATGGTTAAAAAAATAATTGACATAGTTTCCGGACACGACAAGTCCCACAGACCCCTTTCGGGTGTCTCTCATTTGAACTATGTCACTTTACATTAGTAACATAGTTTTTGGGCATAGCATTAACCCACAGACCCCTTTTGAGAGTCTGTCGGTAAATCATGTCATAGTGTTTTTATGACATAGTTTTTAAACAAAAAAAATAGATCCGTTACTTGGATTCTAAACTACCTTCTCTTAATCTCCTAGCAATTGTTTGTGTCATCTTTAATGCTGCTTCTTTCTTGGCTCTTTTACTTTGGGTATCGTTATTATAATCGGCAGCTTTACCCAAATAAATTTTTATCTCTTTTCTCTTACCACCTTTCAGAGGCCAGAATGTTTTGGCAGTGAAATATTCAATATCAGTTTTTACATCTTTCGTCCGAGCAACGTAAACGGTTGGATCGTGAAGAATAACCAACTGTTGATATTCCAATAACACATCTTCAATAGCATCCAAAGAACCTTTATGTTTTTCCATTGTGTCTCTCACCTTTTCCAAAACCGGTCTAACAGATACCGGTTGTTTCTTGATGAAATCATCACTCACTGAAGACCTGAATTCGTTGAAAGATTCAAATCCTTTGAATGATGTAGGTAACTCAATATTTACTTTCTTCACGTCCATTTGATATGGCAAAGATATAAACTGACATAGATACAAACCAAATTTTTTTTTGACATAGTTTTTATCCAGTCATCTGACAGGAGGTTTTACCCCTTAATTACTAATTAAAAACTTCTCACCTAATTAAAAGAATATCTCAAACAATGGGTCGTTTAGTAAGTCTATGTAAATCGTCAGCATAAAGTAGACTAAATATAATTAATTTTAAGATAGTGTTTCCATTCTTCATTAATCACTAAACAAAATGACATGGAACCTAAGAACAAACAAACCACAGAGAACTTTATTAAAGACATCCGTCGTAAAACCAGGCGAGTATTCTCTTCAGAGCAAAAGATCATGATTGTCATGGAAGCTCAAAGAGGTGAAGAGTCTGTAGCTTCTATCTGCAGAAAGCATGCTATATCTCAAGTCTTATTCTACAAATGGAATAAGGAGTTTATGGAAGCTGGTAAAAAGAGATTAGCTGGTGATACTACCAGGGAAGCTACAAGTGACGAAGTCTCAGATCTGCGCAAAGAGAACCTACGATTAAAAGAGATGGTAGCTGATCTGATGCTGCGGTACACGATTGTAAAAAAAAGCTTGGACATGCTGGATTAACTGATAGCTATAAAAAGTATATGAGATTTACAGCATCAGAAAAACAAGAAATCATCAAGCTGGTGGAACAATCAGACATTGGTGTAAACCGAAGTTTAAAGCAATTAGGTATCGCTAAGAGTACTTTTTACAAATGGTATAAATTATACACTGAGAAGGGGCTAATAGGATTAGAGCCGCTTCCTTCGCATAACAGAAGGCAATGGAATACGATACCAGAGAAAGAAAAGAATCTTGTGATATCGGTGGCATTAGAGTTCAGTGAACTATCGCCAAGAGAGTTGTCCTGTAAACTAAGTGATGAAAGAGGGATATTTATCTCCGAGTCTAGTGTTTATCGGATTCTCAAAGCCAAAGGCCTCATTACTTCTCCCGCTCATATCCTGTTAGCTGCAGGCAATGAGTTCAGTAAGAAAACCCTGTTTGTTCATGAGATGTGGCAGACTGATTTTACTTACTTTAAAATACTTGGTTGGGGATGGTATTACTTGAGCACTATCATTGATGATTATAGCCGTTTTATCGTTCATTGGGAGCTTTGTGAAACCATGAAGGCAGCAGATGTTCAATCAACAGTTCACTACGCTTTAAAGAGCGCAGGATTAAAGAATGGACAAAGACCAATTCTGTTGAGTGATAATGGTGCATGTTATATATCAAGTGAACTAAAAAGCTATTTGAAAAGTGTGAACATCAAATCGATTCATGGAAGAGCGATGCATCCACAAACACAGGGTAAAATTGAGCGGTATCACAGATCAATGAAAAATGTGGTTAAACTAGACAATTACTACCATCCGGAGGAATTGATCGAAGCCATTAGAGAATTTGTGGAGTATTACAATCATCAACGATACCATGAATCTCTTCAAAATGTTACGCCAGCTGATGTGTACTATGGAAGACAGGAGGAAATCCTCAAACAAAGGGAATTAATCAAAAAACAAACGCTAAAACGAAGGAGAAGTTTATATCTGCAGTACAAACTTCAAACCTGATTTTAAAATCCAAATCCTATAAAAACTAAAAAAATCATTACATTTAAAAACAGAGAAACACTAACTAACAATTAGTACACTTTCTTTTGACGTTATACAGAAGTGTGTTGCATGAGATAAAGTTTAAAACAACCCGTGAAGAAACCGACGCAATATTCTTGGATGAAAGTGAAATCCAATTGTTACTAAACCTAAAAGATATACAAAGTGGGACAGAGGAAACCGTTAGGGATTTGTTTGTGTTGGGTTGTTATACAGGATTAAGATTTAGTAATTACTCCAATATAAATCTTGATTATTTGGATGACAAATTTTTAACTACTGTCCAAATCAAAACCAAACAAAAAGTAACAATTCCTATCCATCCCAATGCTAGGATGATATTTGATAAATATAAGGATGGATTACCCGTATGTCCAACCAATCAGGAGTTCAACAGAACATTAAAGGATATATCCCAAAGGATAAAAGAGTTTCATACACCTTTTACAAAATTGATAACCCGTAATAGACATATAACGGAAGAAGAAAAAATGAAATGGGAACTTGTACAAAGTCATACGGCTCGCCGATCGTTCTGTACCAATATGTATTTAGATGGTGTAGAAATGTTGAGTATAATGGCAATATCAGGTCATAAAACCGAAAAGTCATTCAGGAGGTATATTAAGGCTGATGCTTTACAACACGCTGAATTAATTAGAAAACATTGGGAAAATAACACCAAAAAGGAGGTCAAGAAAGACCCTGAAAAATCTTGAGAAAGGACAATCTCCGCGCACTGTTCCGAGCACGGAATTAAAAAACCCACGACCAGCGTGGGTTTTATTGTCTAAAAGTGGTGTGGGGCGGGATCGAACCGCCGACACAAGGATTTTCAGTCCTTTGCTCTACCGACTGAGCTACCGCACCATCCTGTAAAGGGCTGCAAATATAAGAGGTCGGGGCAAAAAGAAAAAATCAAATTACAGCCCTATCATAATTATCTGTACGCTCATCTTCAAAATCTGCTATTAGAACTCGCAATTCTTAGGTGTTCTCGCAAAAGCGATCACATCTCTGATATTGGTCATTCCGGTCACGAATTGTACCATTCTTTCAAAACCTAAACCAAATCCCGCATGCGGCACTGTTCCAAAACGTCTCGTATCTAAATACCAACTCATTTCTTCAGCAGGAATATGCATGTCTTTCATTCTTGCCTCTAATTTATATAAACGCTCTTCACGTTGAGAACCACCCACAATTTCACCAATGCCCGGTGCTAAAATATCCATCGCCGCTACTGTTTTACCATCATCATTCATTCTCATATAAAATGCTTTGATGGAGGCAGGGTAACCTGTAACAATCACCGGTTTCTTAAAATGCTTTTCTACCAAATATCTTTCATGCTCACTCTGCAGATCGATTCCCCATTTTATATCGTAAGTGAATTTTTTCTTTTTGTAATGATTACTTTCCAATAAGATATTAATAGCATCGGTATAAGTGATTCTTTCAAAAGCATTGTTTAAAACGAATTCTAATTTTTCGATCAACCCTAATTCACTGCGTTTTTCTTGCGGTAATTGTTTTTCTTCTTCCGCTAAACGTTGCGATAAGAATTCAATATCATCACGATTGTGATCCATCGCATATTGAATCAAATATTTGATGAACTCTTCTGCCAAATTCATATTATCCTCGATATCATAAAAAGCCATTTCAGGCTCGATCATCCAAAACTCAGCGAGGTGGCGGGTTGTATTGGAATTCTCTGCACGAAAAGTTGGACCGAAAGTATAGATATCACTGAATGCCATCGCACCTAATTCCCCTTCTAATTGTCCGCTTACCGTTAAGTTAGTACTCTTCCCAAAAAAATCTTCTTTAAAATTAATACTGCCATCTTCATTCTTCGGAGCTGTGCCGTCAATCGGCAAAGTGGTTACACGAAACATTTCACCGGCGCCTTCTGCATCGCTTGAAGTAATAATGGGTGTATGCAAATACACGAAACCTTTATCATTAAAAAACTGATGGATCGCAAATGCCAATGAATGCCGAATACGAAAAACAGATCCAAAAGTATTGGTCCGAAAACGCAGATGCGCTTTCTCTCTTAAAAATTCCAAACTGTGTTTCTTGGGTTGTAAAGGATATTTTTCCGCATCGCTGTCACCCAATATTTCTAAACTCTTTGCTTTTACTTCAATGCTTTGTCCTTTACCAACAGAAGCCACCACAATACCATTCACCTTTAAAGAAGCGCCTGTAGTGATTCTTTTTAAAGTAGCATCATCCAATAATCCTAATTCAACCACTACCTGTAAATTATTATTGGTGCTGCCGTCGTTCAATGCAATGAATTGATTGTTGCGAAAAGTACGCACCCAACCCATCACCGTCACTTCATGTCCCGTCTGCTCACTTTGCAGCAGTTGTTTGATCTTGGTTCTTTTGTTAAACATGGTTGCTTGTTTTTGTTACCGGCGATATCAACACTATTTGACTACTGTTGCGCCTGCCTGCCGGCAAAGGCAGGTCGCACTCTTGTACTTTTGTAATGCTTTTGAGCTTTTTAGAGCGGCAAAGATAAGTTAATGCAGTTGCCAAACATATTCCGCAAGGGCCAATCAAGTCATTTTTTGCGCAAAAATTTGTTTGTTTACAACAATTTGCCGTAACATTGCAGTGGAATCGAACTGATTTCGTCTTCAAGAAAATCCCACAGACTCATCAGTTTATCTCTTTTGCAACACGCAACCGATTTATTTTTCAATCTCTATCAGACTGGATTAAAACAATTAGACAAATTGAACCCTCTTTCACATAAATGATTATATGTACGATATTTCGCAACTAAATGATATGCTTGTCCCTGAATTACTGGACATAGCCGACGAGTTAAAAGTACCCAACGCAAAAAAATTAGATAAAAAAGAACTGATCTATAAAATTGTTGATATGCAAGCATCAAAAGCAAGTGATGGGAAAGACGTTAAAAAAACGCGTACCCGCAAGCCGATAACCGTGAAGGCTTCAACTGCCAATATCACCGAAGAAGCAGAAGTGATGCAGGAAGCACCGCAGCATCCTGATCAGGATAAAGCCGCTGCAAAACATCGCGGACGTAAAACAAAACCGGCAGAACCGGAAGTGATCGATGATGCACAATTAAATTTAGGTCACCAGATATTAAAGGCAACAGAAGATCCCGAAGATGCAAACGGAAATGAAGCAACAGAAGAAGCGACCATCACCAATGAGAACGGAAATGAAAATGTGAACGGAACATCTCAGGAAGCACCACAACAACAGCCGAGACAAAATCATCGCCGTGAACCTGCTTTCAATATTGAGTTTGATGGTGTGATCTCAGGCGAAGGCGTATTGGAAATGATGCCGGATGGCTATGGTTTTTTACGTTCTTCTGATTATAATTATTTATCATCACCTGATGATGTGTATGTATCTCCTTCACAAATAAAATTATTCGGATTAAAAACAGGCGATACTGTTTCAGGATATGTTCGACCTCCGAAAGAAGGTGAAAAATATTTTGCATTATTAAAAGTGGATGCGATCAATGGCAAACGTCCGGATGAAGTGCGTGACCGTGTTCCGTTTGATTATTTAACTCCATTATTTCCATTCGAGAAATTAAATTTATTTACTTCTCCAACCAATTACAGCACTCGTATCATTGATATTTTTACACCCATCGGTAAAGGGCAACGCGGATTGATCGTTGCACAACCGAAAGTGGGTAAAACCGTTTTATTGAAAGAAGTGGCCAATGCCATTGCAGCCAATCATCCTGAATGTTATTTGATGGTAGTGCTGGTGGATGAACGTCCCGAAGAAGTTACAGATATGGAACGCAGTGTGAAAGCAGAAGTGATCGCGTCAACATTTGATGAGCCTGCAGAAAAGCACGTGAAAGTTTCTACCATTGCTTTGCAAAAAGCAAAACGTTTGGTAGAATGCGGACATGATGTGGTGATCCTTTTAGATTCCATCACCCGTTTGGCAAGAGCACATAATACGGTTGCCCCTTCCAGCGGTAAAGTATTAAGTGGTGGTGTGGAAGCGAATGCGATGCAGAAACCCAAACAATTCTTTGGTGCTGCCAGAAAGATTGAACATGGCGGATCATTGACCATTCTGGCAACTGCTTTAATTGAAACTGGAAGCAAGATGGATGAAGTGATTTTTGAAGAATTTAAAGGAACAGGTAATATGGAATTGGTGTTGGACAGAAGGTTAGCCAACAGAAGAGTATTCCCTGCTATTGATCTGGTTGGTTCTTCTACAAGACGCGATGATCTGTTATTATCACCGGATGTTTTACAACGTATGAATATTTTACGTTTGTACATCAATGATATGAATACGGAAGAAGCGATGAATGAATTATTAAAAAGAATGCGTGGCACAAAAGATAATGAAGAATTCTTATCGAGTATGAATCGTTAAGAGTTGTAAATGAAAAGTTTTAAGTAGAAGCCGCAACAGATTAGTGCGGCTTTTATTATTGACGATAATGATTAGCTCTTATGTTTTTTGCAGCTAATGAAACAGTTTCTTCAATTCTTTTTTTTCTGGTCTCTTCCTTTTTTGCATTATGTATCCATTCTAAAATAATCTTCTTAGAAGATCTTGGAAACGCATCAAAATTTTTCAATGCCGTTTTATTTTTATCGAATACTTTTTTTAAATCATCTGGCATAATTGAATTATCAACTTCGTCTAATGCTGTCCATGTGCCATTTTGCTTCGCCGCCTCAATGGTTTGTAAGCCTGCATCTGTCATTAAGCCTGCTTTGATCAATTTTTCAACTTTGTTTTTATTAATTAGACTCCAATTGCTTTTCGGGTTTCGTTTCGCAAAGAATTGGTAAAAACTATCTGCATCTCTTTTATTCGGTTTGCTGTCAATCCAACCAAAGCAAAGCGCTTCTTCAACGGCTTCATTATAATAAACACTTTTTGTTTGACTTGATTTTTTGTAAATAATAAGCCAAATGCTATTTTCTTTTTTATGATTTTTTTCTAACCATCTACGCCAAGCTTTTCTGTCCTTGGCATAAAATGTTTTGATGTCATTTTTTAATTCCATGAATGAATAAATTAACTATACAGATCACCCGCTAAGTATTTCATTCCCGAATCGCAGGCTACTGTAACAACGGTATGGCCCGGTCCTAATTGTTTGCCAATCTCAAGAGCGGCATAAATATTTAATCCGCTGGATGTTCCTGCGAATATTCCTTCTCTTGAAGCTAATGCCCTTGCAGTTTCTCTTGCTTTTGTTTCTTCGATCGCTTTTACTTCATCATAAGCATCTTTTTTCAATAACGGAGGAATGATACCTGTTCCGATCCCTTCCACACGATGGCTTCCTTTAATGCCTGTTGATAATAATGCAGCAGATGCAGGTTCTAATGCGATCAATTTTATTTGTGGATATGCTTTCTTTAATTCGGCGGTTGCGCCGCAAAACATACCACCCGTTCCAACACCTGCACAAAAAACATCAATAGGTTTATTTAATTGCTGAATGATCTCTTTGCCCAAATTGGCATATCCGATCTCAGCATCTTCATTTAAAAATTGTCTTGTCCAGTAATAACCGTTCTCTTTTATTAATTGCTGTACACGGTCATCCATTTTGGTAAAAAGAGATGGCGTTATTTTTCCGCCTTCGCTTTCAATGATCTCAATATCGGCACCAAATAATTTTATGGTTTGTAATTTTTCTTTTGCAAATGCATCAGATGAAATGGCTTTCAACCGATAACCCTTCACTGCACAAACAAATGCAAGTGATGATCCCGTGCTGCCACCCGTATATTCCACCAAAGTACCGCCGGGCTTGATATCGCCGCGACGTTCTGCTTCTTCCACAATAGATAAAGCCATCCTGTCTTTATAAGAACCTGTTGGATTAAAGTATTCCAGCTTCACATAAATATCGGCACAATGCTCAGGAACAATTTTTGATAATTTGACCAATGGGGTATTACCGATTGTTTGTAAAGTTGTAGCACTGATGTTTGAAGCCATGCGTTTATTTTTATTTTGTCAATTCATTTTTATAAACGACTCCTCCTTTCATGACGAACTGAACATTTTCCAAAACAGAAACATTGTCGATCGGATTATTTGTTACTGCAATGATATCTGCCCATTTACCAACAGTAATCGAACCCACTTTTTCTTTCCAGCCTAAGAGATCTGCTGCATTAACGGTAGCAGCCTGAATGGCCTGCATGGGTGTTAAGCCGAACTTCACCATGTAAAAAAATTGTTTGCCGTTCCATCCATGCGGATATACACCTGCATCCGTTCCGAAAGCAATTTTCACTCCTGCCTTTACCGCTTTTGCAAAATTCTCTCTCTGCAATTTGCCGATCGATCTTTCTTTGTTCAATATCTTTTCAGGAAAACCAAGCTTTGCATATTCACTCAAAATATAATCATCATTATAAATATCTGCAACGAGATATATACCATGTTGTTTCATTAATTCAATTCCTTCCGCATCAATTAAGCTTCCATGTTCAATAGATGCAACACCGGCTTTCACTGCCATTTTAATGGCTTCGGTTCCGTGTGCATGTGCACATGTTTTTCTTCCCCACATTTTTGCTTCATCAACAATAGCATTCATTTCTTCCTGTGTAAACTGTGGCGCACCTACGCTTTCTTCTTCCGATAAAACACCTGCACTGGCACCGAACTTTATTACATCGGCACCGTATTTAATATTGTAACGAACCTGTTTGCGTAATTCATCCACACCATTTGCCACACCATTCATTTCTTTAGGACCTTCGAAATTCAGGTACGGAGAAAAACCATTCAAGTCGCCATGACTTCCGGTAGAGCCGATAAAAAATGTTGCAACCAATAACCGCGGGCCAGGAATATCTTTATTATTGATGGCATTGCGTAAAGCCACATCAACAAAACCACGAGAACCAACATCTCTGCATGTAGTGAAACCCGCATCCAGGGTACGTTTGGCGTAGATATGGGCTGTGATGGCATCATCCACGGGCGTCTTTCGAAAGATATCTCCATAATAGTCTCCGCTGGGCTGTCCGGTTATATGTGTATGGCAATCGATCAATCCGGGTAATACCGTTGCTTTCGATAAATCAATGATTATTGCATCATTAGGAATGGGAATATTATTGCCAACAGCTTTGATCGTGTCATTTTCTATATAAATAATTTGATCAGTTAATACTTTACCACTTTCTGTATCAATTAATTTTCCTGCTTTAATAATTATTTTTTTTGTTTGTGCAGAGGTGCTGATAAAAATCAAACAGCAGCATACAAAAAGAAATGATCGCAGTTTTCTCATGTTATTTTATTTGTTTGAAGGTAGAAGAAAAAATAAAGCAGGAAGATTTTCTTCCTGCTTTTTAATTTTAAAATTTTATTTCAATAAATACGTATCGAATAATTTTAGAATCCTTTTATATTCATCTGTCCAACTGCTGGGCTCAACAAAACCATGATCCTCCACAGGATAAATGGCAACATCCCAATTATCTTTTCCCAATTCGATCAGCCGTTGATTTAAACGAACAGCATCCTGAAAATTCACATTCACATCAACCATACCATGACAGATCAATAAATGATTTTTTAATCCGCTTGCAAAATTGATGGGCGATGATTTTGCATAAGCGATACTATCATTAAACGGTTCATTTAAAATATTTGCAGTATAACCATGATTGTAATGCGCCCAATCTGTAACAGGCCGCAATGCAGCGCCGGCTTTGATTACATCAGGTGCTGTGAACATTGCCATCAATGTCATGAAGCCGCCATAACTGCCACCGTACATACCGATACGTGTTGAATCGATCCCAAATTCTTTCACTAAATATCTGGCAGCATCCACTTCATCATCCAGATCTTTACCACCCATGAAACGATAAATCCCTGTTCTCCAATCTCTGCCGTAACCACTGCTTCCCCTGTAATCAATATCGATAACTGTATAACCTTTATCGGCCAATAAATTGTTGAACATGTATTCCCTGAAATACTGGCTCCACCAAAAATGTACATTCTGCAGATAACCTGCACCATGTACAAAAATCACAGCAGCATTATTTTTTGTTCCGGGCTTTGGTTCATGCAACCTTGCATAAACAGGCTGACCATCTCTTGCAGTAAAAGTGAAAATTTTATTTTCTCTCCATGTATAAGATTTGAATTCATCACTCATTGCCTTATTGGTTACCTGCACAGCTTTTTTATTCGGTGCATTTTCCTGCACAAATAATTCCCACGGTTTGGTGATGTATGAATAACGGTATGCAATATTTTTTTCATCAGGAGATACAGTTACTTCATAACCGCCGGTCATCGATGTTATTTTTTCTTTTGCTGTTCCGTCAATTTTTATTTTATACCAGTTTTGTTTGCCGGGATGTTCTTCATTGGTGAGCAGATAAAAGAATTGTTTTGTTTTGCTCAGCACCACATCCTGTATCTCATATTTTCCTTGTGTGAGCTGTGTTTTAGCGGAAGTGCTGATATTGTATGTATAGAGATGCGAATAACCCGTTGCTTCACTTTGAAAATAAAAAATATCATTATTGATCCATGCTAATCTTGCACCGAAACCTGTTCCCGGCCCGCCGATCCATGCTTCATCGCGTTGCCGATCCAATAATTTTAATTTTCCTGTTACAGCATCTAATTGCATGATCCATCTGTCTTTATTATCCTGTGAACGGATATCCGCAATGGCAGCGGTTCCGCTTTCATTCCAAACAATTGTATTGATGTTTACTGCACGGGCTATTGCTTTCTTATTTGCATATTTTTGCGGATAATCTTTTACATAGTCCGGTTGATCTGCAATACCGGGAATAGAATCTGTTGCAATACTTAATACCGTATCCTTTAATTTATCGTACACATAGAAATCATATTTACCTAAAGGCGCACCCACTTTTGTTCTGTTTGGGATATCGGTTGTGAAACCGCTTTCGGTAACATAATCAGGAACAACAGCAATTTTTGCATTGGTTGGCGCTGTGAATAAACGATAGGTAACAAATCTTCCATCAGGACTAACCTGCAAAGCTTGTACAGTTTTATCGCCGATGTTGATCGTTTTTAAAGTATCGGCTTCTTTCACTGATTTTAAGAATGCATCACGTTGATCTTTCTTGCTTTTCCTTTGTTTAACAATATCTGAAGTGCGTAATTGATTTTGTTGTAACCATTGCTCCTGTTGATTGGCACTGCTTGTTGGAGCTGCTGCCGGAAAATTTCCTCTTGGTGCGCCGCCGCCACCTCTGTTGCCACTGCCACCAAATGCAGGCGCAGCAGGTGTTTCAGTGCCTTTGGCAAAATTAGTTAACTGTTGTGTAAATCCTGTTTTGATATTCCAGGCATATAAATTCTGGTTGCGGTTAAATGCGATCCATTCATCTTTTAAAATGAATTTCGGATTGGTTTCAGCTTCTTCCGTTTGTGTAATGCGTGTTGTTTTGGCAGATTTGATATCTAATAAATACAAATCACCTTTGTATGTATAAACGATCTGCGAATAATTGCTGTTATAATTGCCGCTGTTGATGGCACTTAATAACAGTGCTTCATTGTATTTTAATTTAACGGGCTCTTTACTGTTGAGCTGAAAAATATAAAAAGAATCTGAAACATTTTTATCAGGATTCCAGTTGAAGAAAACCGATTTGCTGTCCCATGTCCAGGAAATGTTTGTGGGAGAAGTACCGATCCATTTCTGGTCTTTCATGATCTGCTCCACCGTTAATTGTTGTGAAGATGCTGCAATGCTGCATGTAATAAAGAAAAGGAAACATAATTTTCTCATGTGGGTTTGTTTTGGTGCTATAAATCTAATGATGCAACAGTAAAAAGAACTTTGTTTTTTATGAATGGGTGAAATTACAAATAAACAACTGCCAAATCTTTTACAGAATAATCAGCTGCATCTCTTGCTAAAATAATTACTTTATAATTGCCCTTGTTATAATTTTTCTTAAAACTGAATTGGGCGGTCATTTTGTTTGTTGTCTCGAATGATTGGCGAACGATATCCCGGTGATGTAATACAGCACCGTTGTTCTCTCCCGCCAAAACATGTGTTGTTGCATCTTTTTGTACAAACAGGAATTCCAATAAAATATTTTTAGCTGCACATTTTGCTGTTACAGAAAGGATATCATTGTTGATGGTTGTTTGCTGGGATTCAATTATTTTTTCAAAAGAAGCCGCCGATCTGATCAATTGCGGAATGACTGTTCTGTTACTGCCAACCGTTTCGGCCTTTCCGTTTATGATGGCCTGCGGTGTGTAAACCGATGATAAATGAAATAGTTGTGCATAATGATGCTGTTTTTCCGAAAACGAGTGATTGCTGAAAGAATCGATCCAACCCAATTGGTTCCAGTAATCAACATGATAACTGACTACGATGATATTACTGTCCTTTGCAAGTTCTTCCGCATATTTTTCTGCCGGAGGGCAACTGGAACAGCCCTCAGATGTAAACAGTTCTATAAAAATTTTATGATTTACAGGTACAGATGAATGATTGGTTTGACAATCGGCAGAAATAAAAATGAAATAACTGATAAGTAATAACCATTTCATAAAAAATATTTTTTATGCAGACGTTTACTCGGTTGAAACCTTTCAATTGTATATCATGCACTTACTATCTTTTTTCCGAAAGGCAGCATGGAAAGTTCAATGAGTTGAAAATGTTTTCTTGCGAAAGGAATACCGATAATGGTGATGAATAATAAACAACCGAAAACAAAGTGTGATAGCGCTGCGCACCATCCGCCGGAAAATAACCAAATGATATTACCAATGGTTTGTAAACAACCGCCGCCGTTATTGGCATATACGATCTTGCTTCCGAAAGGCCATGCAACGAACCCGGCTAATTTAAAACACTGCAATCCGAAAGGGATACCAATGATGGTGATGCATAAAACAAAACCACCAAATACATATGCCATTGCGGAAATGAATCCGCCGAAAATTAACCATATCAAATTGCCAATCAGGTTCATTGTAATTATTATTTTGAATAAAGTTATGCAGTACAAGAGTGCGACGCAACAGGTGATGCATTGAAATTATACAGACGGTAACAAAATCATTTCATTGCCCAATCGTATAAAGTCAATACACTCATCCAACCCATGGCAGCCACAACCAACCAGCCTGAAAGTCGCATCCATAAAGGATGTTGATAGCCCTTCATTAATTTTATGTTGGTTGATGCAATTAAAATAATGGCCAATGCAATGGGTAAAATAAATCCGTTGGCAATACCTGCGAATAATAATAATTGTCGAGGCTTACCAATGAAAACAAATATGCAGGTTGATAAAATGATGAAAATTGAAATGCATAATCTTTCGTACTTAATGAATACCGGATGAAATGTTTTAAAGAACGAAACTGATGTATATGCTGCACCCACAACCGAAGAAATGGCAGCACTCCATAAAACCACTCCAAAAATTCTTAAACCAAAATTTCCGGCAGCTGTTTGAAATACTGTTGCTGCAGGATTATTAGCGTCTAACACAACACCTTTAATGACAACACCAACAACTGCGAGAAATAAAATGAAACGCATAATGGTTGAAATGACGATGCCGCTGATAGCACTTTTATTTACTTGTGCAATGCTTTCTTTCCCTTTGATACCTGCATCCAATAAACGATGCGCACCGGAAAATGTAATATATCCGCCCACCGTTCCGCCAACGATCGTAACGATGGCAGCAGTAGATAATTTTTCGGGAATGAATGTATGATGAATGCTTTGTAAAAGCGGCGGATGCGCAGCGTACGCAATGAATAAAGTCAGCAATATTTTTAATGTGCCCAAAATTTTTGTAAAGCCATCGAGCATTTTACCGATCTCTTTTACCCAAAATAAGATCAATGCAATAATGCAACTGATAACGGCACCTTTCTCGAAACTCAAGCCTGTCAATACATTGATGCCTAAACCACATCCGGCAATATTGCCGATATTGAATGCAAATCCACCCAAGACAACCATGGCACATAAAAAATAACCAAGACCCGGCAATAATTGATTGGACAGATCTTGTGCCCGCATTTCACTCATCGTTAATATGCGCCAAGTGTTTAATTGCGCACCGATATCTAATAATACAGAAACAATAATCACAAATCCAAAACTGGTGAGCAGTTGTTGCGTGAAGACAGTTGTTTGTGTTAAAAAGCCAGGCCCGATGGAAGAGTTGGCCATGAGAAATGCAGCACCTAAACCTGCACCGTTAATAAAATTGCGTTTAGATAGCTTTAATTTCAATATTATTTTGTTTGAGTGTTTGATTTATTTTTTTTGCAAACGCAACGGCATATTTCCCATCACCGTGAATACAAACAGTTTCCGCAACAATATTGATCTGATTACCAGAAACAGTGGTTACGGTTTGCTGCTGTATCATTTGTAAAACTTGTTGTATGGATTGATCTTCACTTTCGATCAATGCATTTTTTTCTTTGCGAGAAGTTAAACTGCCATCATCTTGGTAAGTCCTGTCAGCAAAAACTTCGCTTACCGTTTTTATGTTTAATTTATTTGCTTCACTGATCAAATAACTTCCACTTAATCCGTATAAAATCAAATTTTCGTCAATGTCTTTTATGGCTTGCGCAATGGTGTTTGCAGTTTCTGCATCTTTTGCGGCCATATTGTATAACGCGCCATGCGGTTTTACATGATGCAATCCAACTTTTTTCTCAATGCAGATCTTATACAAGGAAATAATTTGTGCTGATACCAGGCTGTACAAAGCTTTTTGCGGCAACAAAATTTCTGTTCTTCCGAAATTTATTTTATCATCATAACCAGGATGTGCACCAATGGCAACATGATACTGTAAAGCCGCTTCCACAGTGCGTTTCATTGTTTTAATATTTCCCGCATGATAACCGCAGGCAATATTGGCACTGCTGATAAAAGGCATCAGATCGGCATCATTGGATAACCCTTCGCCCATATCACAATTGAGATCAATGGAATCCATATTACTCATTAAATTTTTTTAAAGAAAAGTTACAAGCATTTTGCAATTGTAAGATCTGTTGATATTGATCGAACAGAATATCTTCAGCTTCTTGTTGTTGAATGATCTTGAATTGAATTTTTTCATTCGGGTTCATTTGCGACAATTTCGGAATATCTGCTGAAATAACATGAGCCATTTTCGGATAACCACCTGTTGTTTGATGATCGGCCATTAAAATGATCACCTGACCATCGGGCAATAATTGAACGGTTCCTTTTGTTACACCGGAAGAAATTAATTGTTGATCATTTTTTAATAATAAATTTTCTCCTTTCATTCTGTAACCCATCCTGTCGCTTTGATTAGAAATAGTGAATGAAGATGATCCCAATAATTTTTTTGCATCATCAGTCAACCAATCGTATTCAGATCCAATTATGATCCGTATGAAGTTTGAAGCTGAATAGAAGTTTTTTAGAGAAGCATGCCAGGATAATATTTCACAATCTTTCTGTTTTAATACAGCACCATATTTTTGAACAGAACGGAAATGGATCTCATCGTGTTTCTTCAAATTTCTTCCTTCAAAGCCACCGGCATTTGCTTTATTGTTGGTGCTGAAACTGTTTAACCATTTGGGCAGATCAAAGCCACCTTTCACTGCAAGATATGTCCTTGCACCACTGATTGGTTTTTTGAATTGCAACACACAATTCTTTTCAATGATGATAGGTGTATTAATGGGAATGGCGATATCATTGATCATTGGAGAAAAATCAGCTCCGCAAATAGCAATGAGTGATTGTTCTTTGAATAAAATAACAGATGACGGGAAATGAATTTCGATTACGGCATTGTTCAAATCGTTCCCCACTAAAAGGTTGGCTGTTTGTGCAGCAATAGTATCCATGGCACCGTTTGGGTTGATGCCAAGGTGTTGACAACCGTATCTTCCAAGGTCTTGAATGCTGTCTGCAATGCCTTGTTTAATGATGAGGATACTCAAACCGATTCTTTTATTTTTTTAAATTCATTTAAATCAATGGGAATAAATTTTATTTCATCACCTGCTTGTAATAAAACAGGTACTTCTCTTTTTGTATCAAATAATTTGATTGGCGTTTGTCCGATGATATTCCATCCACCCGGTGAATCAAAAGGATAAATGCCCGTTTGTTCTCCTGCAATGCCAACGCTTCCTGCAGAAACATTTATTCTCGGCTGTTGTTTGCGTGCTGTTATTATTTTTTCATCAACAGATCCCATGTAAGCGAATCCGGGCAAGAATCCGATCATAAAAACACGATAAGTCTTATTGCTGTGCAGTTGTATGATCTCATCAACGGGAATATTTTTTTGTTGCGACATTTCTTCGAGATCAATTCCTAAAGAAGTATCATAACAAACAGGAATTTCTATTTTTCTGACCGATACCGTTATATTAAAATCACAATTTATTATTTCGTTCTCCATTTCTTTTTTTATGAACAAATATGCAGAAGGAGCTTTTTTTCTGATCGCAGTCACATCATATACAACCGTCAATGAAGCGTAAGCGGGAATAATATCTTTTATGAAAGCAATATTTTTTTGTTTGAGTTGATGAAAAAGTAAAATAATCTTTTGGTTGATTGAATCATCAATAAGACTGCCGAATTCTACAGTTAATGCATGATCGCCAAGGGGATGGATCTTATATAGCAGGGGGGTGCTCACCTTCTCAAAGTACAATTTTCTTACTGCCTTTTATAATCAAGAAAGATTTTTAAAATGAATAATTGTGTGGAAAGCTCTATTGCCGTATTTTTGCCGTCCGAATTTTACGACTCCTTAGCTCAGCTGGTTAGAGCTACTGACTCTTAATCAGTAGGTCCAGGGTTCGAGTCCCTGAGGGGTCACTGAGACACTAATGAAACCCTTACCCAGTAAGGGTTTTGTTGTTTTTGAACCTCATTGGTAGCAAAAACGGTAGCTGGAAAAGGGATTTCACCCATTTTGTTCTTGTAGTTCTTCATGTAGTTTTTTCTTGTTCTCATTAACCTTTTCAATCACTCCTTTCATCACATTACGTTTATCAACCCTCAAATATGTCTCTAAATCTCGTAAGTTTTTATGTCCTGTGATTAATTGTATGATGTGATATTCAACCCCAATATTTGCCAAGTAAGTTGCCAGTGTTCTTCTTCCAACATGACTACTCAAATACTTATATCTTGGTTTGAATTCCTTCACTGTCTTACCACCCTTGGTAAAAGTAGTTTGATGAGGTCTTTGTAAAAGTGGAATTTCCTTTCCAATCTCTTTTAGATACTCGCCCAACTTTTGGTCAGAAATCAACTTTGAAAATTTACCATCATACTTATCTAACAATTCTCCAAGTTGTTTAAACATGGGTATGTAAGAAACACCTTTGGTCTTTTTATTATCAACGATGACCACATCTCCGTCTTTACGAATTTCAATGAATTCATTCAAGTCACTAACTCGTAATCCGGTGAGACATAAAACCATAAATTGGTCTCGGGCTTTTTCGTGTTTTGGATCGTTGGACAAATCTAAATTGAACAGTGCGTCCATCTCTTCTTCATCGAGTGCGATACCGACACCTCGTTCCCAAGTAACCGAATATTTAAATTTATTAAATGGGTTATAAGGAATGAAATCATTATCAAGTAGGATATTCAAAAACAATCTCAACATTTTCATATTATTACTCACGGCATTTAATCTTCCCTTTTTTTCAACAGTAAAGTAGGATTGGAGGTCGGGGACGAAATTCTTACTAATTACATCTTGACTTGTAACTTCAATTTTTTTGAGTTTAGCAAATTCTTCAAGTCTCACTAAAAAACTATTATACTGTTTAATAGTTGCCGCAGAATAAAGTCTTCCTTTGTTCAACTCCTTTCCACTTTTTCTATTCTCAATTATTTTCTTAATAATTGGTACAACTTTTATCACAGTTGTTTTCGGAAAGTAATCTTTCAACTCCTTATTTGAATTCAGATAGTTTATAAAGTCTTCTTTCTTTGGTAACACCTTTTTTACAGCAACGAACTCTGTGTAGAAATTTTCCACCTTGGATTTAAAACCATTCAAATAGGTTTCGGTTTGAGAATTTTCTTGTTTTCCCCTACCTGTTTTTATCCATCCGTCCTTCCACTCCTTGACATTTATCTTGGAGTTAGGAACTTTTATAACAACCCTTCCAACTCCTGTATAATTTATCGAACAGAAAATTGAACTTTGGGTATTGCCGGTATTTTTTACATAGAACGTTACCATGATGAAATTTTTTATCTCGTTCTGATATGTTCCAAATCGGTATCATATAACAATATTTTACGTCCGATACCCCGATTGGGAATTCTACCCTGTTTGACGTATTCACTGATTGTATTTTCACAGAGACCGAGTTGTTTTGCTGCCTCGGTTCTTGATAATATTTTGGGTTGTCGGATGACCTTGTTATCGATGAGATGTGATACCTCATTTTGAATTATCTCTGCAAGAGCCGGTATAATTGACCACCCCTGGGATAAGTCAGGGCTGTATAGTCCTAAAATAGCTTTACAGCAAACCAATTTAGGATGAAAGAAAAAAAGAAGTATCGAGCCAGCCCTCACAGTAAAAATCCCTGGGTACGTAGAAGCAAAGAAGAGATGGAAACAATTGTCGGCGAGATCAGGTCAGGATCTTTAGCCATTTATTCAGCTTGTAAAAAATATGGACTTAACCGGAACACTTTAAAACTTTGGATGACTCGATTAAGTGTAGGAAGTTTGACAGATAAAACTCAAAAAACCGTTTTATCCAGTATGGAAGAGGACAAGAAAGCTCAAGAGTATAAACAACAGATCAAACAACTGGAGAAGGCACTTGCATATGCAAATCTAAAAATTATCGGCCTTGAAACGATGATTAAAGTTTCCGAAGAAGACCTTCAAATCAAGATCAAAAAAAAGCCTGGTACCAAACAGTCAAAAAAATAAAGCAAGCCCATCCAGTGATTGGCCTGGAGAAGCTTTGCGGATTGTTTGGTGTGACAAGACAAGCTTATTACGAAGCATATGCCTATGAAAAGAAAATGAGTATAGCTCACATGATCGTTTTGAGATTAGTAAAAGATTTAAGAGATACAATGCCAATGATAGGAACACGAAAAATATTATTTAAAATCGAGCCAATGCTTAAAGAACATGGAATAAAAATGGGTCGTGATCAACTATTCGATCTTCTCCGATTTCATGGACTATTAATCAGGAGAAGAAAACGTGGTATGATTACAACAGATTCATTTCATTGGCTAAAAAAATATCCTAACCTTGTTGAAAGTATTGAAGTCAATTCTTCAGAACAGGTTTGGGTATCTGATATAACCTATGTAAAAACTGTTGAGGGATATAGTTATCTCTCGCTAATCACTGATGCTTATTCGAGACGGATTATGGGATACGCATTAAATCATACGCTTGAGAGTACCGGATGTATTAATGCCTTGAATATGGCTTTATCAAATCGGATATTTCCTGAAAGAAGACTGATCCATCATTCAGATAGGGGTGTTCAATATTGTTCAGGGAGTTATACTGATATACTCATGGCAAACAATATATCCATAAGTATGACTCAAAATGGAAGCCCATATGAAAATGCTTTGGCAGAAAGAATGAATGGAATAATTAAATCAGAGTTCTTCCCAAGGAGAAACTTTCAAAGTCATAACGAAGCTCGGAAAGTGATTGATGCTATAATTGTTACTTACAATCAACAACGACCTCATGCAAGTTTAAACTATCTGACACCAGTGATTGCTCATGAAAAAATAGGCTATATCCAAAAGCGTTGGAA
>Ga0364873_10185_pt2 | contig 37049 bp, 41 predicted proteins | sample ExccelAu500001D3_2_FD_206928 | JGI IMG/M metagenome (GOLD analysis project Ga0364873, IMG submission 206928) | Enriched cells from Trout Bog Lake Hypolimnion, Wisconsin, USA - BchlTB.Aug07.5000.01.D3 | ecosystem: Environmental > Aquatic > Freshwater > Lake > Hypolimnion/Profundal zone | place... | reverse complement strand
TCTTGATGCTCCCGTCAAAACTAAAATGACTCCCCGTGAACGCTTAATTACCGTGAAAGAGGGTTGCACCTTAGAAGAAGCTAAGCGATTAATGAGTCAGCATCGCTTAGAGCGTGTTCTGGTCGTAAACGATCAGTTTGAGTTGCGCGGACTGATCACCGTCAAGGATATTCTGAAGGCTACGGAACACCCCAATGCTTGTAAAGATGCTGAGGGCAAGTTGCGCGTTGGTGCAGCGGTTGGGGTTGGTCCAGATAATGATGAGCGTATTGAATTGTTAGTACGCGCAGGCGTTGATGTAGTGGTGGTGGATACCGCTCATGGTCATAGTCAAGGTGTTTTAGATCGCGTTAAGTGGGTGAAGCAAAACTATCCTCACGTGCAAGTCATTGGCGGTAATATCGCCACTGGTGATGCGGCTAAAGCCTTAGCTGATCATGGTGCTGATGGTGTTAAGGTGGGCATTGGCCCGGGTTCAATTTGCACCACCCGGATAGTTGCAGGGGTTGGGGTTCCACAAATTACTGCAATTGTGAATGTTGCGACTGCCTTGAGGGGTACTGGGATCCCGTTGATTGCTGATGGTGGTGTCCGTTACTCAGGTGATGTGGCCAAAGCTTTGGCTGCTGGCGCAAGCTCAGTCATGATGGGTGGCATGTTTGCGGGTACCGAAGAGGCGCCAGGCGAGGTCTTCCTATATCAGGGCCGCTCTTATAAGAGTTATCGCGGAATGGGTTCTTTAGGGGCTATGGCCGATGGTTCCGCCGATCGCTACTTCCAGAGCGACATCGTGGCCAATGCTGAGAAACTCGTGCCCGAGGGTATTGAGGGTCAGGTGCCTTATAAAGGCAGCGTTCTTGCCATCCTGCATCAATTAACTGGCGGCATTCGATCCTCGATGGGTTACTTGGGTTGTCGCACGATTGAAGAGCTTCATGAAAAAGCGAATTTTGTGGAAATCACTTCTGCGGGTGTGCGTGAGTCGCATGTTCATGATGTGAAGATCACTAAGGAAGCGCCTAACTACCATATTGATTAAGACTTCAATTCAAAGATTGCTTTCATAGTGCACGACAAAATACTGATTCTCGACTTTGGTTCACAAGTAACCCAATTAATTGCAAGACGCGTGCGTGATGGGCGTGTTTACTCAGAAATCCATCCCTACGATTGTGACCCTGAATTTATTCGTCACTTTGTTCAGGAGCAGGGGGGCAAAGGGATTATTTTGTCCGGCGGCCCCAGTTCGGTAACTGAAGAGGGAAGTCCGCGTGCTCCACAAATCGTATTTGAGTTAGGCGTTCCAGTTTTAGGTATTTGTTATGGTATGCAGACAATGGCGACGCAATTAGGTGGCGCGGTTGCTTCTGCAGAATCTTTGGGTAAGGCGCGGGAGTTTGGTTATTCAGAAGTACGCGCTCATGGTCATACCGCATTGTTAAAAGGTATTGAAGACTTTGCTACCAGTGAAGGTCATGGCATTTTGAAGGTATGGATGAGTCATGGTGACTCGGTGACCACCTTGCCCCCAGCGTTTAAGTTAATGGCTTCTACGGACTCATGCCCTATTGCTGGCATGGCCGATGAAACACGTCGTTTCTACGCATTTCAATTTCATCCAGAGGTTACGCATACCCTACAGGGTAGCGCCATCTTGGAGCGATTTGTGCATCAAATTTGCGGATGCAAAGCTGATTGGGTGATGGGTGATTACATCAGCGAAGCCGTCGAACATATTCGCAAGCAGGTTGGTGATGAAGAAGTTATCTTGGGCTTGTCGGGTGGGGTAGATTCCAGCGTTGCAGCTGCTTTAATTCATCGCGCCATCGGCGATCAGTTGACGTGTGTATTTGTTGACCATGGATTGCTTCGGTTAAACGAGGGCGATATGGTGATGGAAATGTTTGCGCGTAATTTAGGTGTGAAGGTAATCCGGGTGGATGCTGCCCATACCTTTATGTCAAAGTTAGCTGGCGTAGCTGATCCAGAGGCTAAGCGAAAAATTATTGGCAAAGAATTCGTTGAAATATTTCAAGCGGAATCTAGCAAAATCAAAAATGCAAAATGGCTTGCACAAGGCACGATTTATCCTGATGTTATTGAGTCTGCTGGTAAGGGAAAAAAAGGCGCTCATACCATTAAGAGTCATCACAATGTAGGCGGCTTACCTGAGGATATGCACCTCAAGTTACTTGAGCCATTGCGCGAGCTCTTTAAGGATGAGGTGCGAGAGTTGGGTGTTGCATTGGGCTTGCCACGTGAGATGGTTTATCGGCACCCATTCCCCGGTCCCGGGCTTGGCGTGCGTATTCTTGGTGAGGTAAAAGCTGAGTTTGCTACTTTGTTGCAGCGTGCTGATGCCATTTTTATTGACGAGTTGCGTCACACCTTTGATGAGATCAGCGGCAAGTCTTGGTATGACTTAACCAGTCAAGCCTTTGCCGTATTTTTACCAGTCAAGTCAGTAGGTGTGATGGGTGATGGCAGAACGTATGAGTATGTCGTTGCCTTGCGAGCCGTTCAAACTCAGGATTTCATGACTGCACATTGGGCGCATCTACCACATGAGTTATTGGGTAGAGTTTCCAACCGAATCATTAATGAAGTCCGTGGAATTAATCGGGTGGTGTACGACATTAGCGGAAAACCTCCAGCTACGATCGAGTGGGAATAAGCGGGGTAAGCGCCTCGCTTTCTTTGGTGGGTATATTGGCATGAGGGTTCTCAGTCTCATTCCACCGATGACGCAGTTAAATACTCCGTATCCATCAACTGCATACCTTACCGGCTTTTTGCGTTCTCGTAATATTGATGCTGTCCAGGAAGACCTTGCATTAGCGCTGGCACTCAGTTTTTTTACGCCAGTTGCTTTGGAAGAGGTTAAAAATCAGGCTATGTTATTGCCTGAGGCTGATCGTACTGCGAGCGTTCATTTTTTCTTGGATTATTTTTCAGACTATCAACGCACTATCTTGCCTGTCATTGCATTCTTGCAGGGGCGCGATAGTACCTTAAGTCACCGGATTAATAGCCGAGATTTTTTGCCAGAGGGCCCGCGTTTTATGGCCCTAGATGCATTTGACGAAGGTGAAGATCAAGATCCATTGTCATGGGCATTTGGTGCATTGGGGTCTCATGATAGAGCGCGTCATTTGGCGACACTGTATTTAAATGATTTATCGGATGTTTTGCGTGATGCGGTAGATGGGCGATTTGAGTTTGTACGCTATGCAGAATCATTAGCGAGTAGTCAACCGACTTTTACTCCCTTGGCCAATGCTCTGTCAGCCAAACCTACATTGCTGGACGACCACTTGACGCAACTAAGCTTAGAGGCGTTAAAGAAACATCATCCCTCTTTGGTGCTGTTGTCAGTGCCATTTCCTGGCGCTATGTATGCGGCATTGCGCATTGCTCAAACCATTAAATCCTATGATCCAGCGATCAAAATTAGCTTGGGTGGAGGGTATGTCAACACCGAGTTGCGAGAGTTAAGTGACCCAAGGCTATTTGATTATGTTGACTATATTAGTTTGGATGCAGGTGAGCGTCCTCTGCTGGCACTCATTGAACATCTGGAGGGTAAGCGTAGTTCATCAAGACTGGTGCGCACATATCTTCGAAACGAATTGGGTCAGGTGGAGTATAGAAATTGGCCGGAGTTAGATATTCCATTTGAGGAAGTGGGCATACCAACCTGGGATGGGTTGCCATTGGGCTCCTATCTTTCTTTGCTCGATATGCTCAATCCAATGCATCGCTTGTGGAGTGATGGTCGGTGGAACAAGCTAACCATAGCGCATGGATGTTATTGGAAAAAATGCAGCTTTTGTGATGTAAGTTTAGATTACATTTCTCGTTATGAGACTGCTTCAGCTAGCACCTTGGTTGATCGCATTGAGGCGATTGTTTCTGAGACTGGACAAACTGGCTTCCATTTTGTTGATGAGGCTGCTCCCCCAAAAATATTGAAGGCTCTAGCTGAAGAATTGCTGCGCCGTCATGTGGTCATTTCTTGGTGGGGAAATATTCGTTTTGAGAAGACTTTTACTCCTGAGTTGGCCGAGCTGCTTGCAAAGAGCGGGTGTATTGCGATGTCGGGCGGATTGGAGGTGGCTTCAGACCGCTTGCTCAAGTTAATGCAAAAGGGTGTGTCGGTTGATCAGGTGGCCCAGGTCACCAAAGGCTTTTCGGATGCTGGAATTTTGGTACATGCCTACTTAATGTATGGATTTCCTTCTCAAACCGTTCAGGAGACGGTTGATGCACTTGAATACGTGCGCCAGTTGTTTGAAAACGGTTGCATTCAAAGTGGATTTTTTCACCGCTTTACCTGTACCGTGCATTCACCGGTGGGTCAAAATCCTCAAGCCTATGGCATTGAGTTGAAGCCCCTTGCCAAAGTTAGTTTCGCAAAGAATGACATTGGCTTTACTGACTCAACCGGGGTTGATCATGGCGAATTAGGTGCAGGTCTTAAAAAAGCAATTTATAACTACATGCATGGCATTGGCCTGGACGAAGATGTGCGCATTTGGTTTGAGGGCTCACAGTATGCGGTGCCCAAGCCTTCTGTATCGCGGCATCAGATTGCAAGGGCCTTGCAGCACTGGCAATAGGGTGCAAGATTTGGGTAAGATGCTTTTATGGATGAACTAATGAAAAAATGGGGGGGTTGTATGAATGTATCTCGTCGTGCCTTTATCGCATCCGCTGCTTTAGCTCCTGTAGCGTGCGGCATACCACTCTCGTATGAGCGCGGGACACCCATTGCGCAGCCCAATCCCTTGCCAGTAGTTCGCCTCCCTCAAGTTGGTCAAGAGTGGACCTATGTGAAGCGGGATGTATTTAATGGCAAGACATTGGGGTTGATTACTGAGCGTATTGCTAAGATAGGATCCAGCATTGTGATTGATCGAGTATCAGCAGATGGGCTGGTGTTGCCCAGCGAGATCCAGAGCTCGTGGGGAATGGCTCTGACAGATCCAGAGTGGCCACGCGTTTTGCATTTCAATCCTCCCGTGCCACTATGGCCTCAGGAGTTGTCGAGCAAATGGAATAAGCAAATTGAAACGCACTACACCTTAGGTGACTTGTCTGATTCCCGTCTAGGATGGCAAGAATACATGAGCGCCCAGGGGTGGGAAAAAATTACAGTGCCCGCTGGCACATTTGTGGCATTGCGCTTTCAGGCGTTAATTAATTATGAAAGTGATGATGCAAACAAGGTAGATTGCATTCATAAAGAAACGGTTTGGTTTGCGCCTGAGATAGGTCGATGGGTGGCGCGTGAAGCTTCGGGCTCATATCAAATTCAAGGGCAGGTTGGGGCGGTTATTGAAGAGGGTAGTTATCAGTGGCAGCTGACTGCTTACAAGTAAATTCCTTACGTCGTTCATTGCTACTGGCATCTACTGCGTTGCCAGTAGCCTGCGTATCTTCCCAGCCCTATCTGTCAGGCAGTGTTGTTGCCCAACCGGTGCCCATTCCTGTAGTTCGTGCTCCCATGTTGGGGCAGGAGTGGGTTTATCAAGTGCGCAATGTCTTCAATCAGGCGGTGGTTGATGTTGTTACTGAAAAAGTAGCCTCAATCGGGGAGGTGGTGCGTATTTCCCGGATGGGGTTGAAGGCAGGGGTCCTGCCAGATGAGATTCAATCCTCGTGGGGTTATGTTACGCAGGATCCACATTGGAATCCACCTCAAAAATTTCAAGAGCCACTGCCATTGTGGCCACAGCAACTGACTGTTGGTTGGAACACCTTCTTACGGACGCGATACCATGTTTTGGGTTACCCCGACAGTAGTTATTACTGGGGGTTGAGCATGAAAGCAATCCAGTGGGAGAAAATCGCCGTTCCGGCTGGAGAGTTCACTGCGCTCGAATTTCATAATGAAGCCCCCTTTTTTGAGAGCAATGATCTCTTTCGGTTGGCCAGCATGCGCCAAGAAGATATTTGGTTCGCTCCGGAAATTGGCCGATGGGCTATTCGCAGGGGGTATGGGCGGTATTTATTGGGTGGGATAACCTGGAATAACGCTCTTTGGGAGGATTATCTTGAATGGGAGTTGCTATCCTGGAAATAGGTTCTTGCTTCTAAGCGCTTAAAATAGAGCGTCTATTCATTTCTCATTATGTATACCGTAAAAGAACTTTTCCCCACACTCCAAGGCGAGGGCGCTCATGCTGGTCGCGCGGCAGTATTTTGCCGTTTTACTGGCTGTAATTTATGGAGTGGCCGCGAGGAAGATCGTTTGAGTGCGGTATGTCAATTTTGTGACACTGATTTTGTAGGTAGCGATGGATCAGGTGGCGGTAAATTTGAAACCGCTACTCAGTTGGCGGATGCGATCGAAAGCTCTTGGAACAGCACCTCTGCAGGGCCTCAGCAGCGTTACGTGGTGTTTACTGGGGGTGAGCCATTGCTGCAGCTGGATAAAGAGCTGATTGATGCGGTTCATGCAAATGGTTTTACCATTGCCATTGAAACCAATGGAACGATCAAGGTGCCGGCAGGAGTTGATTGGATCTGTGTTAGTCCTAAGCAGGGTTCTGAATTAGTGGTACTCCAGGCGGATGAATTAAAACTAGTTATCCCTCAGCAAGGTCACATTGATATTGAAGCTTTGCTTGCACGATTTGAAAAAATGGATTATCGAAATCGTTTTTTACAGCCGATGGATGGACCTAGCTTGAATGAGAACACCCAATTGGCTGTTCGTCTGTGCCAGAAGCGCCCGCTATGGCGATTGAGCGTCCAAACGCATAAAGTCATTGGTATTCGCTGACCGTCTACTATGTTTCTGATTAAGAAAATGTGATCTAACTATGAAGCCTTCTCCAATCTCCATTACGCGTCGTCTCGAGTTTGATTCTGGACACCGCATTCCGAATCATGAAGGCCAGTGTAGGCATTTGCATGGTCATCGCTATGCGATTGAGGTGACTTTGACAGGAGATATCGCCAATCATCCTGGCAAAGCTGATGATGGCATGGTATTGGATTTTGGGGATATCAAGCGATTGACCAATCAGTATGTGGTTGATCTTTGGGATCATGCTTTTTTGGTTGCAAAAGAAGATGAGGGCCTAGTGCATTTTTTAGCAACCCTGCCAAATCATAAGACAGTGATTTTGGATCAAGTGCCGACAGTTGAAAATCTTGCTGCTACGGCCTTCTCTATTTTGCAACCCGTCTTTGAGAAAGCATTTGCTGGGCGCTTGCAACTTTCTGGAGTTCGTTTGTTTGAAACTCCCAATTGTTGGGCAGATGTCCACGGTTGCTAGCGCATGCAAGTTGAGCTTGACCATCAATTTATGCGGCAAGCCTTGGAGCAGGCTAAATTAGCCGCACTTGCTGGCGAAGTCCCGGTAGGGGCTGTTTTAGTGCGGAATGGAGAGGTTATAGCTAGAGCTTTTAATCATCCTATTGGAGATCATGACCCAAGTGCGCATGCTGAAATGTTGGCAATTAGAGCGGCTGCCGCAAATGAGGCTAATTATCGTTTGCCAGGCACTACCCTGTATGTAACTTTAGAGCCTTGCGCAATGTGTTCCGGTGCCTTGCTGCATGCAAGAGTGGAGCGTGTCGTCTTTGGGGCGCCTGATCCGAAGACTGGCGCTGCTGGCAGCGTATTGGACATATTTTCTGTGAAGCAGATTAATCATCACACCGAGGTCGATGGCGGTATTTTGGCTGAGGAATGTGGGCAAGTATTGAAAGATTTTTTTAAGGAGCGTCGTTGAAATCTATTCATTTGATTGCTCCTTCGGGAGCTAGCCCTGACCCTCGCAATCCAATGGCTGGTGTGGAGTGGTTGGAGCAACAGTCGATTGCCATTGGTAATCGACAATGTATTGAGCGGGTGGATCAGCGTTTTGCTGGTAGTGATGCCGAAAGATTGAATGAGCTTAATGCATTAGTGCAATTGCCGAGCGACACGGTGGTCATGGCAATGCGCGGAGGCTATGGCCTACATCGATTGTTGCCCGGGATTGATTGGGTTGGCTTGGCAAGGGCTATTGAGAATGGTCTACAAATTTGTGGACATAGTGATTTCACAACCTTTCAGTTAGCGTTGTTGGCAAAAACTGGGGCTGTCAGTTTGTCGGGACCAATGTTGAATTACGATTTTGGCCGCATTACCGAGGATGGTGACTCTATTCCACCGGATGCATTTATGTGGCAGCATTTTCAGGAGGCGGTAGACGGACGCGTTCTTGATGTTTCAGTAGTCAGTCCTCAAGCATTACTAGGCAAGCATTTAAAAGCAGGTGTAACCGGCTTATTGTGGGGTGGAAATTTGACGGTGCTAGCCAGCCTTATTGGCACACCCTATCAACCCCATCAAGATCAGGTTGCAGGTGGCATTCTATTCTTGGAAGATGTGAATGAGCACCCCTACCGGATCGAGCGCATGCTGATGCAATTATTGGATGCCGGCATTCTCGAGAGTCAGGCGGCCATTTTGTTGGGTGGTTTTTCAGCCTATCGCTTGTATGATTCTGATCGAGGGTACAACTTGGAGGCTGCACTGGCATGCATTCGTCAGCGCCTTCCTGATGCAATCCCATTGATGATGGGTTTACCATTTGGTCACCAGGTAGATAAGCTAACGTTGCCAGTTGGGGCAACAGCGAGCATGGCATATGACATTAATGGGTTTAGCTTAAGCGCTCGTTGGTAAGGTCTGATTCATTTTAAATTTCAGCATATTTCAATAGAAAGCGCGCACCCTGATCTACACCTAAAGCTTCAACTAGGCTAGGCAAAGAATTGGCTAGATGCTTTTCTAGTGTCCACGGTGGATTAAAGATAAACATGCCACTTGCCTGTAGGCGTCGTTCGCCAGGAGCATTTTCTACCCTTAATTCAGCTTGTAACCATGAGCGTTTATGAGAGGTAGCAATTCTTTTTAATTTATTTGGCAGGTCTGCGGATTCTCTGCGACTCAGTATGGGGTACCAAATTGCATAGCAGCCAGTAGCAAAGCGCTGCAACGCTTCTTCCATTGCGGTTTCAAGATGACGATAGTCTTGCTTGTCCTCGTATGATGGGTCTATTAATATCAAGCCTCGTCTGCTTGGTGGGGGAAGCAAGCCTTTTAAACGCAGAAAACTGTTTTCAGCATAAATATCAACTTGCTTAGCTTGTTTTAGTTCGCTGATATTGTGTCGCAGAATATCAATCTCTTTGGGGTGGAGTTCAAATAGCTTGAGGCGATCTTGGGGTCTAAGCATGCGCGCCATGATAAAGGGCGAGCCAGGATATAAAGCGGTTTGATTTGCAGCATTTTCTACATCAATATAGTGAAGATAGTTGCCAATACTCTCAGATAGAGGTTTTTGCGTTCTTTGTGCGGCCTGCATGAAGTGTTGGAGTCGAATAATTCCATTCTCGGCTTCTTTGCTGATCGCAGCAAAGCCATCTTCAAGACTGTATATTCCTGCACCTGCATGGGTGTCAATCATGGTTAAGGCGCCAGGCTTTTCTTGCAAGTAACTCACCAGGTGAATGAGGGTGAGGTGTTTCAAAATATCGGCATGACTGCCAGCATGAAAGGCGTGGCGATAACTAAACACGATTAGATGGCTCGATTGCTTTGGGACTTTAAGAAGAGCCCAAGTGTAATAAGGATAATGAAGACACCGACATACTGCAGGACTTGATTCAAATCAATGTCCATGGTTTGGGTTAGCAACGCATATGCCGCCAATACTCCGCTGAGCGCGATGGTGCGAGGCCAAATTTTATTGGGCAATAGATGGGTGTCTGGAATGCGAGAGGCTAATTTTGCGCCCAGCATGCCGCACCAGAGTCCTGCCCCCATGCCTGTTAAGACATCAGTGATCCAGTGTGCGCCAACAGCAATGCGTGATACACCTACAAATGTAGCCAGGATAAAAAGAATGAGTAATGCTTTTTTGTGTTTGGGGCTATAGGAAAGGTACAGCGCACTAGCGATTGCAAAAGCGGTTAGCGTGTGTCCTGAAGGCATGGAGTTATTGAGCAGTAATTCGCCGACACGATTAAAACTTCCATCTGCGAGTAGGTTGGCTGGTCTCGGTAGGCTAAAGAGGGGCTTCAGAATGGCGGTAGCTATGCCAGAAATCGCACCTGCAAATAGGCCGGCGGTTAATAGGCGGGGCGCAAGAATCAGGAGAGGAAAGGCAATAGCAAATGCGCCCCAACCATTCCCCAAAAAGGTGAGTGCCGCCCAGAATCGATTGGGAAGGGCTTGTGTAAGGTGATTAAGGTAGAGGAAGCTGCTGGCTTGCCAGCCTGCTTGATAAATGAGGAGCGCCAGCATTAGCGGCAATACAGGAATGCATGCGAGATATATAGAGCAGGGAATCCTTTGACGCATTCGTCTTAACGCGCTTTCGCCTGATCTGCCGCTTTGAGTTGGACGATGACCTTTTCAAGCACTTGATCAACAGTAATCGCCTGCATGCAAACATTGTCGTGACAAGGTGTTTTGCGATGGTTGGCCGCGCTCACGCAAGGTGAGCATGCGAGGTTGGCGGTAATAGCAATAGAGTTGCCAACGGAGCCGTACAAAGCAGGGGTTTCTGGACCAAACAAGACGATGGTTCTCAAGGGTGTTACTGCTGAAAAATGTCCTGGACCCGAATCATTGGTGACCATGACGTCAGACAATGTATACAAAGGGGGTAGTTCGCTAAAACCAACTTGACCAGCAAAATTTAGCGCATGTTTAACCTGAGCCACGGACCGTACTTTTTCTACATACACAAATTCCGCTGGAGATCCGGTGATGAGAATTAGATCGCTGGGATAATGTTGATGAATTGCTTGTATTAACTCAGAAAAGCGCTGTTGAGCCCACCGCCGTTGTGGCAGTAAGTCGCTCGCGTTGGGGTTTACTAAGATAATGCGATTTGCTCCATATGCAAATGGAATGCCCGCTTCTTTTGCTTTTTTCTCAATTCGCTCTCGCACCACTTTTAAGGCGGCTGGATCAATCACAGCCTGCTCAAGACGAACCGCCGAATCTGGGATATGCACTTTGCTAAAAGGCACCTCAATCTCGTTGGCAAACGCTGCATGAATTAGGGATAAAAAGTTCTTGGTAATGTGAATATGTGGGTTGTAGTGGACCTTGCGAGTTAACATGAAGCCACGCCAAAGCCCCTCGCCATGATAGATGTGGTAACCCACGCGACGCCGCGCACCGCTTAATCCTGTGAGGAGGGCGGTAAATCGAGAAAACAACTCAAGGTCAATGGCGGTGTCAATTCGATGTTGACGGGCAAGCCATAGAAAACGCAGGGTATCTTTTATCAGGCCGCCCAAGCTGGATGAGTCAATAGTGAAAATGTTCTCAGGCTTTACGGTATTGAGAAGCGTGAGGCTTGCACGATTGCTTTTAAAGATCAGAAAATATAGTTCTGCACCACGCGCTTGTGCATTGCGCATAGCCGGGTCTACCAATATCGCACTCCCCATTTCAGATAGCTCAATAAAGAGTAGTTTTTTGGGTTGTGCTGGACCGTGACTCAGTATATTTTTGATGCGATCACTAAGCGCTACAAATGGGCTGATTAATGCACACAGTGGTACGCCAACCCAGTGGTCGATAGCGCGCATGGTATTGACACTAATACTCATAGTTGGACTCTGAAATTATTTTCGTTTGAATAAGAAGTATGCGCCCGGCAATACCGATAACACGGTAATCGCACCGTAACTAATAGACGCCAAAACAGTAAGTGAAGGGTTGATTCCCCAAAGCGCCAAGACCGATGACAGGGTTGCCTCACGCAGACCCCATCCTGAAATACTAATAGGTAGCATTAACAAAAGGCTTAAGGCGGGCAAGCCAATCATCAGGCTTTGGATTGGGGCATGCACTCCATAGGCTCTTAAGCAGAATAATAAGGACAGAATAGTTAAAAAATGAATGCTGATGGCACCAATGCCTTGAGCGATATTTTGTGGCCACGAAAAGCCGAAATCAATACCCAAAATGGCATTGCTCATGTGAAAGCGATGCAGGATTTTTTTAAGAAGTTCGCGGGTTGGATTCCAGCTCAGACCAATCGATGCCGCAATCCCACAAAAGACCATGATCCCGGTAACCAGGTAGCCCAAGTTTGAGCCCCAAGCTGCTAATGTTGCGCCCCCCAAAATTAATCCAATACCTCCAAGGAGATTGTTGCCTGCTAAGCCTATGATTCGATCCACAAGTACCATGGCAAAGCTCAGGCGCAGTTTTGGGGTGGCATGCTCCAGATCTACGGAATGATGGAGTTCGGAGTCGAGTTGGTTGACGTGGGTATACCCGCCAGCGGTACTCAAATGGGCTGCGGTAATTGCGCGGTAACTATCTCCACCTAACGTGCTGGGAAGGCCTTGATTAATTAATCCTCCCGCAAAATAAAGCCCAATGTAGTTGTGGATACGGTGCGGAAAGCCGGCCGCCTGCATGAATAGCGCCCACCGATAGCCGCCAAATACAAAAGCAAGCATCATGCAGCCTAGGGCTCCCAAGAACCAGGTTGGCTGCATTTGAATTTCTGAGTTGAAGAGAGAGTGCCAGTCGATCCCACTCGTGGCCTTCCAAAGTAACGCAATTGATAGCAGCACGCGAACACTGGGCCATGCGCGCTTGAGAATGGTTTGCCACCCTGACGAGGCTTTGGCGCTAGATTGGGGTTGTGAACTCATAGGCGTAAGGATAATGCCTATGAGTCCTTAAGGTCCTGAATTCAGAGAATTACTTGGTTACGGGAGAGCCCTGCCAATTTGTGCAGAGATTGAAGTCAAATTTGGACAGAAATTGACCAAAACGGATAATTTCAAGGGTATCAATCTTCTGGCAGTCCTCAAAGCCGGATTTAATCCCTACGGGGCTTGGATAGGGCATGCCGGACCAATCAATCAGTAGGGTGTTGCTTCCTAAGGGCGCTTTGCCAAACCAGATCGCAAATTGATCTTCATGTTGATCTAGCACAAAGACTGGTAGGGGTTGGGCATACCAGGCGATGCGGCTGGCCAAGGTCCAGTTTTGGACTGCAATACTGCCAAGATGATGGGCATTGGCCAATTCCGCTGCTTTTATTCCGGCACTTTTCCATCCGTAGAGATCGGCAATAGGGTTGGATTTAGCTGATCCCGAGGTGATCCCGCCTGCCAATACAAAGCCAAAGCCCAGAATGCAGAGCATGATTTGCCCAATCAGGAGGGTGCGAATGACGATGGTTGTTAGCCGATGGCGGGTTGACCAAGCCTTGGCCAAACCAATGCCGGCAAATGGCGCGAGACAAAACCAGGCGGGGGTGGTCCAGTGAGGGAGTCCGCCCCCTCCCGAGAGCGCCGCAAAGATGGTGAATGGAATCAGGAAAAAACCCAATAGGGACCATAAAACTGATTTATTGATTGAGGCAAAGTATTTGACAAAAAGAACTCCTCCGAGCGCTAGTGCAGGTCCAAAACAGGCAATTTGGATCCCGATAAAGGCGGCTACCCGATGCCATGCCCAAGCACTGCCACCACCATGTGCCAGTTGATATTTAAAGGAAATCCATTGATGGGTGCCATTCCAGTAGAGCACAGGCAAAATCAGCACGAAAGCAATGAGTGCCGCAAGCCAAAATCTTTTTTTACCAATCCAGGGCTTATCTGGAGCGCATAAAAAGATGGGCAACAGGGCGAGCGCCGTGAAGGCAGCGGTATATTTGCTTAAGCCAGCCAAGCCAAGCAATATGCCAACAATAATCCATTCTCTGGTCGTAAATTCTGGTTCCCTAAGCCAACGCAAGGCCATCATCATGAGGGCTAAGCTCAACGGGGTAAGCAGAGTATCTGGAAGCAAGCCAATTGCCAGTACATGGGGTAATGGCGATGCAATGACAGCGAGCACTGCCATGAATGCGCTAGCAGTGGCAGAAGGAAGTATTTTCTCTGAATCCTTGCTTCGAAGGAGCTTTCCGAGTAAGTGGTGCAGCTCAAGGACAAGCTGGTAAACCAAGTACATTGAGATTGCCCAAAGTAGTTCGGGGATAATGCGAATGATGCCTTCAGAGGTGGTAATGGCAATGAGGGGCCACTGAATCCACCCCACCAAAGGGGGGTGATCAAAATAGCTCCAGGCTAAATGCTGCGCATATAGGGCGTAATGAGCTTCATCTACCGAAAATTCAATACAAAATCCCAGTGCGAAATGAATTACTGCAGCAATAGAGATGCAAATTACTGCCCACATGGAAGGTGAATGGTGTCGCATCGTTTTATTTTGGATTAAGCTCAGACTGTGCTGCTGCGATTTTAGACTTACTTAATACATTCTTTAGGATATTTGAATTGATGAGCAGGCAAAAACGAGCCCCTGTAATAAAAAGGCGGTTTTCAGCTGGGAGTATTTATTTGTTGCTTTGTGTGGCAGCCGGGCTCTTGGTAGCATGTGCGGGATTTTCAAGAGACTCCATTCAAGATGAATCTGGCCAGGCCTTGCAGATAAATCAATTAACTCCTCAAGAGAATATCCCAAGGTTTTCTGCGGAAACTGCGCGTAATGGGCTGCCGCAAGGGTGGCGCTTTTATCGCATCGCGCCCTATAAGAGCAATACAGTTTACCGACTAGAAAACTATCAGGGAAGAACAGTTTTAAGTGCGAATGCTAAAACCTCCGCATCAGGGTTGGTTGTTAATCTGCGTCCGCGTAGCGCTCAGAATTTATGGTTAAGGTGGGAGTGGCGGGCTGCGGGCTCGATTCCTGATGCGGATAATGCTGAGCAGTCCTTGGATGATTCGCCTTTACGGATTTTGGTGGCATTTGATGGCAATAAATCTAATTTGCCCTTAAAGGAAAAGATGAATTTTGAAATGGCCAATTTAATTAGCGGTCAAGAAATGCCCTATGCAACGCTGATGTATATCTGGTCTGGTAAAACACCCGTTAACACGGTTTTAAATAATGCCCATACCAGTCGTATCAAAATGATTGTGGTCGATTCCGGCTGGGGGAGTATTAATGAATGGCGCAAGCATGAGCGCGATTTGGCTGCAGACTATCAGTTGGCCTTTGGAGAGGCGCCAGGCAAGATCATTGGAGTTGCCTTACTGACCGATACCGATAATACCAAATCAGAAATTCGCTCGTTGTATGGTGACATTGAATTGATTCGCAGGAATCAAAAATAAATGGGGTCAATATTGACTTGGTGTGATGAGGTGTGGATCTGATTATTTCGGGTGCCAGCGTTTTAATAAGAGGGCATTGCTCAGTACACAAAAACTGGAGAGTGCCATCGCGCTGCCAGCAAGCATGGGTGATAAATATCCCAGTGCGGCCAATGGAATTCCGGTTGCATTGAAGATGAAAGCCCAGAATAAATTTTGCTGAATCTTCCTCCAGGTTTTTTTGGAGATATCAATAGCATCACCGACTAAAGTGGGATTGCCTCGCATGAGAGTAATGCCGGCTGCTTGCATGGCCACATCGGTGCCGGTAGACATAGCCATGCCAACATCTGCCGTTGCAAGGGCAGGGGCATCATTGATGCCATCACCCACCATGGCAACCCATTGACGTTTTCCGGAAGTAGGGTTTTGCAGTTGGCGAATAATCTTAGCTTTCTCGCTCGGCATAATTTCAGCAAATACTTCATCGATATCGATGAGGGCTCCTATGCGAGTGGCGGCGGCGCGATTATCCCCCGTGATCATTACCGTGCGAATGCGCATGTGATGTAAGGCATGAATCGCCGGCTTGGCTTGATCTTTGAGTTCATCCCCAAAAGTGATGATTGCTATGGGGAGATTGGAGGTGGCATTTAGGAGGACTGAAGCAGTTTGGCCTGCTTTAAAGCAGTCTGCTGCTTGATCTGGTAGGACCGCTAAGCTTGGGTGATTTTGAAGAGAGGCAATGCTTTGTAGGCTTAGCACCATTCCGCTCCATGGTCCCGCACTGGGGGTGCCCTCAATGCCAATGCCAGGTAAGGCGCGACTCTCAGTGGTGGCATAGGGGGTGAGTCCTTTTGCCTTGGCGGCAACTAGAACGGCTTTTGCCAAAGGATGCTCGCTGCCTAATTGCAGTCCAGCAATAGCCATCAAAATAGCATCTCGATCAACTCCGGGTGCCAGGGGGATAATATCTAGCAGTCTCGGTTGGCCAATCGTGAGGGTGCCGGTTTTATCAAATGCCACAATTGTTAAGCGGTGAGCATATTCTAAAACCTGAGGATCTTTAATCAAAATGCCAAAGCGGGCAGCGACTCCAGTGCCGGCCATGATGGCTGCTGGCGTTGCCAATCCTAGTGCGCATGGGCATGCGATTACCAAAACGGAGACTGCCCGAAGAATAGCGATGATGGCAGAGTCGTAATAGAGCCAATTTGCAATGCCGGTCGTGATAGCGATGAGGATGACCCCCGGTACAAATACTGAACTAACTTGATCTACCAGTTTTTGAATCGGCGCTTTTTGAGTTTGCGCGTCTTCTACCAAAGTAATGATTTTAGAAAGGATGCTATCCACTCCAATAGCCTGCGCCTGGATGATGAGGGCTCCTTCGCCGTTGAGTGCACCGCCAATAACCTTGTCGTTTATTCCTTTTTTAATGGGCGCACTTTCACCTGTTAACAAGGATTCATCAATATGACTAAGGCCCGATAGGATGATTCCATCTACCGGTAGACGTTCTCCCGGCAATACCAGGATGCGATCTTTGGGGAGTACTTGATCAAGCGGAATCGTGCGGTAGGGCTCATTAAGCGTGTTCCGTTCATCGATGATGGGGTCTGGGCTCAGGACTTTTGCTTGCTCTGGCCATAATTTTTGTAGTGCTCTAATAGCTTCGCTTGTTTGCTGTTTGGCCCGTGCCTCCAACCATTTACCCAGCAACACCATGCAGATAATGATTGTTGAGCCTTCAAAATAGAGTTCACCGTGAGCTTGGGGCGACAGGAACATTTGGTAGATGCTGAGGCCATACGCGGAGCTGGTCCCGATCGCCACCAATAGATCCATATTTCCAGCGCCTGACATGAGGGATCTATACCCCGAGCGGTAAAAGCGCCACCCTAAAATGAATTGCACTGGGGTGGCTAGCGCAAATTGCCACAGCGGAGAAATTGACCAATGCATCCCAAAAGGCATGAGGAGCATCGGGATCACTAAAGGGGTTGCCAATCCAAAGCCGAGTATCACCCTGCCCAAGCCATCAGCAGCCCAAAATGATTGGGTGCGCGTAGAGGTTTTATTGCCGCGAGGTGGGCTGATTTTTGCCCCATATCCAGATTTTTGAATCGCAGCAATTAATCTATCGGCAGTGATGGCGGCATCTTTCTGTAGGCGAACGCGAGCCTGCTCGGTTGCCAGGTTCACTGTAGCTGCTTCTACCCCTGGCAGTTGATTTAAGACCTTCTCAACTCGGCCAACGCAAGATGCGCAGGTCATTCCCTCAATATCTAGGGTGCAAAAATCAGGGTTTGGCAGATTTGTGGTGTGCATATGAACGATAATCTACCTCAAGGCCAAAAAAGGCCAGATTTGTTATTTTTCTTGTGTCATGGGAGGGGTTCATATGTTCTCTCTCAAGGTTTCTGGAATGACCTGTGGCGGGTGCGTCAATGCAATTACGCGAGCGCTTCAGACTCAGGACTCGCAGGCAAGAGTAGAGGCGGATTTGGGCGCTCAAACCGTTCAGATCGAGAGTGTGCTTAATCCAGAGCTTGTGCGTCAATTGATAGTGGATGCCGGCTTTCCGGTGATGAATTAGATTTGTTTAGAATATCAACGCACTTCGCTAAACCAGCGGTATTAATCCTAAAAGGATTGTGATTTATGTTCTTCAGTAAGTTAATGCCTCACGATGGCAATTTCTTTGAGTTGTTTAATCAGCATGCAGGCCATATTGTTTCTGCATCTGAATCTTTTTTGAAATTTATTGAGTTTTACAATGATGAAGCGTTGCGCGCTAAATACACTCAAGAGGTGGATCGCGCCGAGCATGCTTGCGATGACATCGTCAAAGAGATTAACCGCCGTCTCCATAAGACTTTCATTACCCCAATTGATCGAGATCAAATATTTTCTTTGATTAATACTATGGATGATGTGGCTGATCTGATTCAGAATGGCACTGAAGCGATGCATCTGTATAACGTGAAACAGATGACTCCTGAAATGTTGCATATGGCGGAGTTATGCAATCAATGCTGTATTGGTTTGAAAAATGCAGTCGGGACTTTGAAGGATATTTCCGATCCCGAGGTTGCAAAAGCAGCTTTAAAAACCTGCGATGAAATTGATCATCTGGAGTCGGATGCGGACCGGCTGCTTTCTACTGCGATTACAAGACTCTTTCGTGAAGACATTGAGGTGCGTGAGTTAATTAAGTTGCAACGTATCTATGAGTTGCTAGAAGAGGTTACTGATAAATGCGAAGACGTTGCCAATTTGGTTGAAGGCATCGTGCTTGAGAACTCCTAAGGCGAATTAACTTGCCAACGATCGCAACCGCATTTTGGGTGGTAGTGCTATTAGTAGTACTAGCGCTGGTTTTTGATTTCATGAATGGCTTTCATGATGCCGCAAATTCTATTGCTACAGTAGTGTCTACGGGGGTTCTTAAGCCTCAGCAGGCGGTAGTATTTGCTGCTTTCTTCAACTTTTTAGCGGTATTTATATTTCATTTAAGCGTTGCTGCTACGGTTGGGAAGGGCATTGTGGATCCCTCCACCATTGATCTGCATGTTATTTTTGGCGCCCTCGTAGGTGCCATTATTTGGAATGTGCTGACTTGGCTTTATGGCATCCCATCTAGTTCTTCGCATGCATTGATTGGCGGTTTGTTGGGGGCAACCATTCCTAAGGCCGGTTTTTCAGGCTTGGTTTGGGGTGGGATCTTGAAGACGGTAGCGTTTATTTTTATTTCACCGTTATTGGGTTTTTTGCTTGGCTCCTTGATGATGTTGTTGGTGGCCTGGACGTGCCGTCATGTGACGCTCTCTAAAACAGATCGCTGGTTCCGTCGGCTTCAATTGCTTTCCGCTGGTGCATACAGTCTTGGTCATGGTGGCAATGATTCACAAAAGACGATTGGGATTATTTGGTTGCTTTTGATCATTACCGGTTATGCAGATGCCAGTGCTTCAACACCACCTATCTGGACTATTGTTGGGTGTTACATTGCTATCGCCATGGGTACCATGTTTGGGGGGTGGCGAATTGTTAAGACTATGGGTCAAAAGCTTACCAAGTTAAAGCCAGTTGGGGGGTTCTGCGCAGAAACCGGTGGCGCCATTACCTTATTTGTTGCAACTGCTTTAGGCGTCCCGGTATCTACTACTCACACCATTACTGGTGCAATTGTTGGGGTTGGCTCAACCCAGCGAGCTAGCGCAGTACGTTGGGGAATTGCGGGGAATATTGTTTGGGCATGGATCTTTACTATCCCCGCCACAGCGTTGATGTCGATGGCTGTTTATTATTTCAGTCTGCTCATTTTTTAACGACAGAGCGCACTCGCTGATTCTGCTGCCAGCAAATATTCTTTGAAGGGTTTAATCTAGCTATATTCACTATATTGCAGGAGAGATTTGTGGCTGTCACGGAAGAGGTGGTAAAGGCTGTTTTAAGTCATTTAGTAGACCCCAATACAAACATGGGCTACATGGCTGCTAAAGCGATCAAAAATCTGAAGATCGATAAGGGTGATATTAGTTTAGATGTTGTTCTTACATACCCAGCAAAAAGTCAGTTTGATTCGATTCGTCAGGCTATTAACGATGCATTGAAGACGTTGCCTGAAGTTAATCAAGTGCGCGTCAATGTTTCAACTGAAATTGTGGCTCACGCAGTACAACGTGGTGTGAAGTTGTTGCCAGGCGTGAAAAATATTGTGGCTATTGCCAGTGGTAAGGGTGGGGTAGGTAAGTCCACTACGGCAGTGAATCTAGCATTGGCATTAGAGGCCGAAGGCGCACGCGTCGGTATTTTGGATGCAGATATTTATGGCCCTAGCTTACCGACGATGCTGGGGATTTCAGGAAGACCAGACTCGGTTGAAGAAAACACTATTGAACCCATGGAGGGTCATGGGTTGCAAGCGAGCTCAATTGGTTTCTTGATTGAAGAAGACAGCCCGATGGTATGGCGGGGTCCAATGGTGACATCCGCGTTAGAACAGCTTCTACGGCAAACACGTTGGCGTGAGTTGGATTATCTAATTGTCGATATGCCGCCTGGTACTGGGGACATTCAGTTAACTTTGTCTCAGAAGGTGCCAGTGACTGGTGCTGTGATTGTGACTACACCCCAAGATATTGCTTTGCTGGATGCTCGCAAGGGTCTGAAGATGTTCGAAAAGGTGGGCGTTCCTATTGTTGGGGTTATTGAAAATATGAGCACCTATATTTGCCCAAATTGCAGTCATGAGGAGCATATTTTTGGTGTTGGTGGGGGTGAAAAAATGTGCCGAGACTATGGAGTTCCTTTTTTGGGTGCGTTGCCCTTAAATCTCTCTATTCGCGAACAGGCAGATGCGGGGCGCCCCACGGTTGTGGCCGAGCCAAATGGTGCAATTAGCGCTGTTTATAAGACGATTGCTCGGCAAATCGCCATTCGGATTGCGAGCTTGTCAAAAGACATGAGTAGTAAGTTCCCAAATATTGTGATTCAAAATACGTAACACTTGCCCGTTGATAGGTGGAGCGATGGCAAAATAGGTCTTATGCAACTATTAACCCCATTTTGTATCTATGGCTGAAGTCATTTGCCTCTGTAATGAGGTTTTCGAGGATGATTTGCGGGAGTATTTGGATGCTCACCCAATTGATTCTATTGATGATTTGCGAAATCAAGCCTCCATTTGTAATAAATGCATGCAATGCCAAGATTTAGTAGAGGGTGAAATTTATTTGGCGCGCATGCGTCGGCAGCAATCTCCCGGATTGCTTTAATGCCCTCGAATCAATCCAATCGATTTACAGTGATGACGATGAATGTTCACAAGGGTGTATCACCCTTGCATCGACATTCTACCGTTCATGAATTGCGCCAAAAAATGCGCCACCATCATCCCGATGTGCTTTTTTTGCAAGAAATGCAGCAAGAGCATAGGGGAAGAATGAGGCGTTTTGGGCATTGGCCATTAATGGAGTTAACCCATTTCTTTTCTGAAGATTTTTGGGGGGATTGGCATTATGGAAAAAATGCAGAATATCCCAATGGGCATCATGGCAATGCAATTCTGTCTAGGCGCCCCCTGTATAAGGGCAAAAATTACGACATCTCCGCCTACCGTTTTGAGAAGCGAGGACTCTTACATAGTGTGCTGCAGTTTGATGAAGGGCGTGTCCCTGTGCACTGTTTTTGCGTGCATCTAGCTCTTTTTGAGAAAGGCAGAGAGCGTCAGCTGCAAGAGATCATTCGCTATATTAATCATTTAACCATCGGTGGCCCGGCAATTGTGGCGGGGGACTTTAATGACTGGCGTAATCGCGTGAGTGCACCTATGCGTAGCGCAGGATTTAATGAGGTGTTTGAGGTGTTAACTGGATTTCCTGCTAAGACATTTCCAAGTATTAAGCCCATGCTTCCAATGGATAGAATTTATGTGCGCAACTTAAAGATTCATTCCGCCAATGTCTTGCATGAATGGCTTACCCTATCGGATCACTTGGGCATTACTGCTGAATTGGAGTTGGTATGAATATGTTGGGATACCTATTAGGGCCTCTACTGGGATTTTCTTTTGCATGGGTGCCACTGATCCACCTCGGTATTGTGCTGCTTTTTGGATTGCGGCTGATTTCTGCTAGAAGGCCGGTTGGGGTTGCGATTGCCTGGTTCTTAATTGTTATTTTATTGCCGCTCCTGGGGGTTGGCCTCTACATCTTGATTGGTGAGCGCCCTGTTGGTCGAAAGTTGACTCGCAAAATTACTCGCATGGAGGGGGAGTACGCAAAAATAAGCAAGCAGATGGTTGAGCGTTATAGTGCGGATCGCGATTTGCTACCGTTGGAAGGAAGGGCTTTAAGTATTCTGGCGCAATCGAATAATGGATCGCCGGTTGTGGCAGGCAACAAAATTGAATTACACACAAATTCTCTCACTATCCTGCAAGATTTTATTAAGGCAATAGATGGGGCAAAAAAGAGCTTGCATCTGGAGTTTTATATTTGGGCGTTGGGTGGTGATGCCGATCGCGTTGGTGAGGCTCTGATTGCAGCTGCGAAACGAGGTGTGGCTTGTCGCGTACTGTTGGATTCATTGGGTAGTAAGGATTGGTTTAAATCAAGCTGGCCCAAGCGCTTTAAGAGAGCTGGTATTCAGGTGGCAGAGGCATTGCCTATTCAGGTGGGGCGTTTTCAATTTCGACGTGCCGACCTGCGATTGCATCGAAAAATATTTGTTATTGATGGGGCGGTAGTGTGGACGGGCAGTATGAATATGGTTGACCCCCGAACATTTAAGCAAGATTCAGGAGTGGGTGAATGGGTTGATGCGATGGTGCGCGTTGAGGGTCCCGTAGTCAGTCAATTTGATCTGACTTTTGCTTTTGACTGGAGTGTGGACGATACAAGAATTAAACGCTTTGACGATTATCAGGCGCTGTCTTTTGCCGCAGATGGTAATGCGCTTGCGCAAGAGTTTTCTTCAGGACCGGTTTATCGTGATGATGTTTTATATCAGGTGCTGTTGTCGGCCATGATGGATGCTCGCGAAGAATTAACTATTACTACGCCGTATTTTGGTCCGGATGATGGCTTGATTCAGGCCTTGATGGCTGCAGCTGGTCGAGGCGTTAAGGTTACCTTGATTGTTCCAAAATTAAATGATTCGACTTTGGTTGCTTGGAGTAGCCGAAGCTTCTATAGTGATTTATTGAGCGCAGGGGTAAATATTGCAGAATTTCATGGTGGCCTTTTACATACCAAAAGTTTATTGATTGATAAACGAATCGCCATCTTTGGATCCGTGAATTTTGATCAGCGCAGTTTGCGTCTTAATTTTGAGATTAGCTTAATTGTTTACAACGAGGAGTTCTGTGCAGCCTTGGGTAGTTTGATCGCATGTTACTTGCAGCAATCGGATTTGGTTGATCGCAGGACTTGGGAGAAACGGCCGCGCTGGCATCGGTTGCTTGAAAATGCTGCGCACTTAACATCCCCATTGCTATGAGTGCAACACTGAATTTTTCATTGAATATTGCCATTGGAGGTTGGATGAATCTGGTTCAAACTCTCATTGAACTTGATATCAAGAGGTTGCCCTAGTGGATCACTTTTTCCAGCATTTCTTCGATTGGTTTGGCATGCCTTCAGTCGGATTGCCAGCTGTATTTGTGAGCGCATTAATTTCTGCGACGATGGTGCCTATTGGTTCTGAACCCATTTTATTTGGTTACACGTCAATTAATCCCAGTATGTATTGGCTGGCTATTTTGGTGGCTACCGTCGGAAATACGATGGGCGGCATGATTGATTGGTGGATGGGTTTAATGGGACGCAATGGTTTTGAATCGCTGAAAGGGGCGACTGGCGGGAAAATGCAGCATTGGTTGCGGGAAAAAGGCCCAAAATTGTTATTGTTAGCTTGGCTTCCTGGGGTTGGTGATCCTTTATGCGTTGCTGCCGGTTGGTTGCGTTTGCCGTGGTTATCGTGCATGGTTTATATGTTTTTTGGCAAACTCTTGCGCTACCTAACTTTAACTTGGTTGCTTACCCTTGTGCCAAATAGCGCTTGGCAGCAATTGGGACACTGGCTTCATTTGATTTAGGTTTTATTCGTTGTATCCTATGACACTGTTCCCACCCTATATTGAGAATTGAGATATGTCTACATTAAAAGGTAAAACCGCCTTAGTCACAGGATCTACCAGCGGTATTGGTTTGGCAATCGCGATTGCATTGGCAAAGCAGGGCGCCAATATTATGGTCAATGGTTTTGGTGAAAAAGATGCGGCTTTGGCAGCAATTCGGGCCTGTGGCGTTGAGGTGGATTACCACGGCGCAGATATGAGCAAGCCAGTTGAAATTGAGGATCTTATTGGGCAAACTGAAAAACGTTTTGGCGCCTTAGATATCTTGGTCAACAATGCCGGCATTCAATATACGGCGAACATTGAAGATTTCCCGGCGGATCGGTGGGAATCGATTATTGCCATTAACCTAAGTTCAGCGTTTTACACTTCGCATCATGCCCTCCCTGGAATGCAAAAACGCAATTGGGGGCGCATTATTAATATTGCTTCTGTGCACGGTTTGGTTGCTTCCACTCAGAAGGCTGCTTATGTGGCAGCCAAGCACGGGATTATTGGGCTGACTAAGGTGACCGCCCTTGAAAATGCCAAAACTGGAATTACTTGTAATGCCATTTGCCCAGGTTGGGTGTTAACCCCGCTTGTTCAAAAGCAGGTGGATGCGCGCGCCGAGCGCGAGCATCTCTCAAATGATGAGGCTAAAAAAGCCCTGGTATCAGAAAAACAGCCATCTGGTCATTTTGTAGCGCCTGAGCAATTGGCGGCATTGGCAGTGTTCTTGTGCGGTCCAGATGCTTCTGAAGTGCGTGGAGCCGCTTGGAATATGGATGGTGGTTGGACGGCACAGTAAGTCTTGCTCGGGTCTTTCTGAGTTTAGGTTTTCAGGGGGATTTGTGCTCCCCCAACAAAAACCCCAAGATGGTCTATAGTTGCAGAAAACAAGAATCATCATCTTTGACTTACATTCGTTTTTAGAGGAAAAATCATGGAACATACATTACCCAAATTACCCTATGCTCTCGATGCGTTGGCCCCCCATATTTCAAAAGAAACCATGGAGTATCACTATGGGAAACACCATCAGACTTACGTAACCAATTTGAATAACTTAATCAAAGGCACTGAGTTTGAGTCTGCAAGCTTGGAGGATATTGTTAAAAAATCCGCAGGCGGGATTTTCAACAATGCCGCTCAAGTTTGGAATCACACTTTTTATTGGATGGGAATGAAGCCAAATGGTGGCGGAGCTCCAACCGGTTCGCTTGCTCAAGCAATTGACGCTAAGTGGGGGTCATTTGATAAGTTTAAGGAAGAGTTCACTAAGTGCGCTGTCGGTACGTTTGGTTCAGGTTGGGCCTGGCTAGTAAAGAAGTCGGATGGAAGTCTTGACCTCGTCTCTACAAGCAATGCCGCCACACCATTAACGACAGATTCAAAGCCGCTATTAACCTGTGATGTTTGGGAGCATGCTTATTACATCGATACACGGAATGCTCGACCAAAATACCTAGAAAATTTTTGGAACTTGGTCAATTGGGATTTCGCTAACCAAAATTTTGCTGAATAAATAACCCATTTAAAGAAGAGATTTTATGGCTACCATTTTGACTTCCCTGGGGCGCACCATATTGGCTGGATTTGTCCTGCTTGTGTTAATTGTTTTGGCGTTGGGCGGAAACTTTTCGTCTGCTGAGTTGCCTTTTGTATTTCGCTACTTGCATGTGATGTGTGGTGTGATGTGGATTGGTTTGCTCTGGTATTTCAACTTTGTTCAAATTCCATCTATGCCAAAAATTCCTGATGAGCAAAAGCCGGCGGTTGGCAAGGTGATTGCTCCCACGGCATTATTTTGGTTCCGTTGGGCGGCGCTGTTTACGGTGTTAACTGGCTTGAGCGTCGCAACACTGAATGGCTATGCCCACCAGGCATTTACCTTACAAGCCCCATTCCGAGCTATTGGTTTGGGGATGTGGATTGCTTTAATCATGGCGTTCAATGTATGGTTCATCATTTGGCCGAATCAGAAACGCGCTCTTGGTATCGTGCCTGTGGAAGCCGATGTGAAGGCAAAATCGGCGCGGGTTGCGATGTTGATCTCCCGTCTCAATACATTGCTATCTATACCGATGCTATTTTTGATGGTAGCCCAATCGCATAACACCACCTGGTTTATTGTGGATGTAATTACTCAATAAGCAAAGTGTATTTGCTAAAAGGCCCGCATTGCGGGCCTTTTTTATTTACTCTATACGCTAGTTTTTTGCGAAGCATTCTTTATGGCAAGATGGGGGGTAATTCCTTGCTGAGTGCAGCGCGTTGGCTTGTGGCTACTCCCATTAAAGCAAAGCCGAGTAATTTTCCATCGTTAGACTCAAAGCGTGCCTCCATACCCCCTTCGGTTGGTTTAATTTTCCATTCGCCAATACTATCTTTAGGGGGTGGTGAGACCACTGTGGCTAAAGCAGGTGTTTTCACCATCACTGGCATGGCAGGATAGGTGAGGCTGGTATTTTTGCCAAGCAAGGTGTTTGCTAATGCGCGAGCAGACTGCATGATAGGCATGACATAGGGCAAAACAAGCCCCTCCACTTCCGCGCAGTCACCCAATGAGTAGACGTTTGGAGCGCTGGTTTGCAACTCGCGATTGACTTGGATACCCAGGTTAGTGGCCAAACCGGCGGCCTTCGCTAATTCTAGGCGAGGTCTTAATCCAACGGCAGACAGGACAACATCCGTTTGCAGGGTTTTGCCATTGGCTAGCGTGATGCTTAGCTGATCTTCATGGTAATCAATCGATTGAACAGTGGTTCCGAAGTGCCAAATGACGCCTGCTTCACCTAATTTGCTGTGTAGCTGTTGGGCCGCTTGATCGGGTAAGAGTCTGCCGAGTGCCTGTGGCGCAAGATCAATCACACTCACCTCATAAGAGCCCAGGGTGAGGTCATTGGCAAACTCACAGCCGATCAGGCCTGCACCCAGGATCGCAACTTTCTTTTTCCCAGAGATTGCTACCCGAAATGCCGCATAGTCTTCTAGATTATTGACGGTGAGGACCTCGTGAGCAGCGCTTCCTTTGAGTGGAAGGCGAATTTGATCTGCGCCAAGTGCTAGTACTAATTTTCCGTAAGGGAGGTTGCCTTGAGTGGTTCCAATGATCTGCGCAGCAGTATCGATTGAATTGACTTCCGTCTTTTCAAGGATTTGGATATTGAGCTGGGCAGCCATGCCATCATGATTGGTTGATATCAGCTGGTGCGCTTCTTTCTGGTTTGCTAATGCTGTTGAGAGCATTGGCTTGGAGTAGAAGTAGCCAGGCTCACGCGTTACCAAGGTAATGGGTGTTTCTGTATCTAGCTTTCGTATTTCACGAATCAGGGTATAGCCAGCTAAGCCACTGCCGATAATGACAATAGGAGAGGTGGAGGGATGGTGAGATGCATTCAAGGCTAGCCCCTAAAAAAGTGAAAATAAGAAAGAATCAATTACGCTACTTGAACCATTTCAAAATCTGATTTTGCTACGCCACAGTCTGGGCATTCCCAATCCTCGGGGATATCGGCCCATGCTGTGCCTGGTGCAATTCCGTCCTCTGGTAATCCTTTTGCTTCGTCGTAAATGAAGCCGCATACGATACATTGCCAAGATTTCATGTTGTTTCCTTAATGAATAGGGGTTAAGTTTAAATTTAAATCGGATTGATCACTGTGGGGCTATGCTTTTCCTGCCAATACATTGGCTTTTTCCAGAGCCTTTTTGTAATGGTTTGCATGGCGCTCTTCTACATTGGCAAGTGCCGCAAATCGCTTGGCGGCCTTGGCTAAAACCGCTTGAAATTGCTCCGCATGCTCTTTGGATTCGGCAATCTGCTCATCAATTTCGTTGATCGCAGCCGAGTTCCCTTCCTCTACAGCGGTTTTGCGGAAGGAGGGGTACATTTCAGTGTACTCGTAAGTCTCTCCTTCAATAGCAATTTCTAGGGCCCGGCTCGGGGTAATCGTATTGGCTGGATAGAGTAGGTCGAGGTGGCCAAAGGCATGCATAACTTCTTGGTCTGCTGTGGCTTCAAAAATAGCCGCTGTTTCTTCATCGCCTGCGGCGCGAGCCAATTTGGCAAAATATCGATACTTGATGTGCGCCATCGATTCACCGGCAAAGGCCGATTCAAGATTTTGCATGGTTTTAATATTTGGACGTGCCATGATTAACTCCTCTATAGTTGATTGATAAATAGCGTTTATTCACCATGGATTAGATTCTGAACGCCAATATTTAATCGGTCAAATGAATAATAATGATATTATTTATCTATTAAATCGATAAATATAGTCTATGGCCCAACTACCATCCTTAAAACAATTGCGATATTTCACGGTTCTTGCAAAAGAATTAAATTTCACGCGCGCTGCCGAGCTCTGTTTTGTTGGTCAGTCCACTCTCAGTGCCGGGCTAAAAGAGTTGGAGGACAGCTTAGGTGTTCGTTTGGTAGAGCGGGATCGTCAAAATGTATCCATTACGCCAATGGGATTGGAGATTCTGGAGCGCGCCAAAATTGTTTTGGCTGCATCGGAAGATTTAGTGGACTTCGCTAGCGCATCATCTAAGCCGATGTCCGCAACAATTCGGTTGGGGGTGATACCCACCATCACTCCATTTCTATTGCCAACCGTTTTACCGGAGGTCCGTGCGCGCTTTCCAGAGCTAAAGGTTGCTTTGAGGGAGGATTTGAGTGCCAATCTATTGTCAAGGCTGGCGGACCATCAATTGGATTTTGCCTTGATAGCGTTGCCTTACCCTGTAGAAGGCCTATTGGTTAAGGAGTTGTTTGTTGATGAATTTTGGTTGGTGGCGCTTGAAAACGATCCAGCCCTGAAGGGGAGGGAGATTCATATGCCGGCGAAACTGACAGAGCGTTTGCTGTTGCTAGAAGAGGGACACTGTTTGCGAGACCATACCTTAGCCGCCTGCAAGAAATCCGATATCCGTAAAGCGGATGGAGTGGAGGCGACCAGTCTATTGACCTTGCTGCAAATGGTTGAGTCTGGAATGGGAATTGCTTTGTTGCCAGAGATGGCTATAAAAGGGGGGTTATTAAATGGTAGTCGACTACGCGCTAAACCGTTGGCGGCGCCTGCTCCTAAACGGACTATTGCGTTAGTGGCGCGACCAACCAGCGCCCACCTCGAAGCATTCTATGCTTTGGCTGAGTGTTTTCAGCATGGGTTAAAAAATGTGCCGATTCCTGGCAAAAGGGCCCATTCCACTGAATTGATTAGGGGATGAGGCGCACTCTTGCGCTGAGCTCATTAATCGAACCGCGTTTATCTAGCTGGGAAAGTCTAAGGGCCTCAGTTTCAAAATCCACTTGGGCGGGATGAAACTCTACATTGCTAAGGTGAATGACATAGGTCCAGATCAGTTCCCGCCCACGATTTTTATAGACATCTACCACGCGTTTCATGTTGTGTACCTAGTTAAGGTTGGGATAAGGCCTTGAGCAACGGGGCGGTGGCACGAGGGTGGAGGGTTTCTTTGAGCTGAATCAAATTTCTAGGTTCGACGCGGATAATGCCGCCTCTTGGGCTGTCAATATCTGCAATCAAGAAAAAAGCAGTGGCAATTACAAATGGGAAGAGCATAAAAAGCCCCACATTGTGTTTGAAGTTTCGCGCGCCAAACCCCACCACTAAATTTGCGCAGATCGCCATGGCGACCATCAAGCTCCATGCTGCGGTGGGGATGCGATTCCACCAGGCGGCTTGGGTATATCCTTCAGAATTCAGGACATCATTCATCCCAGATACAACAAGTGTATTCACTGGATTGGCTTGTGTACGTGCAATTGGCATTACCTCATTCCAGAGTGCTGTTTGCAGTTCGTTGGTGCGACGATTGATTTGCTGTGCTTTTTGACTATCTTGCCGAGAGTAAAACAAAATTCGTTGATCTAGATATTCCAAGAGAAGGGCTTTGGTGGCATCGACAGACTTTCCTGGCAATAGATCGGCCCGCAAGTATTCCGTGCCAATGGCATTGGCTTCGGCCTCTTCCAGTATTTTGCGCTGATCGTATCGTCCGATAGCCATGGAAAAGGTGAAGCCAATAATCAGCGCCAGTAGTGTCAAGGTGGCAGTTTGAATAATGCTCAGATCTGCTGCGGTCTCCCGATCCTTGGAGTGAAACCTTCCTAGGATCGCATTCCCGCCCCAAGTAGCTAAAGCGCAAATTACAAAAGTAGCTACAAATGTCGATAGGGGGTGATTGAGCAGATATTTAATTTTAAAAAGTCCCCGGATACAAAATATCTTTGGTCACGTTTTGGATATCACGATGACCAGTAAATGCCATCGTGATATCCAATTCATTGTGGATGATCTCAAGACATTTGGTAACGCCCGCTTCTCCCATGGCGCCCAGGCCATATAAAAATGGGCGTCCGATCATTGTCCCGCGCGCACCCAGGGCCCACGCTTTCAGTACGTCTTGACCGGATCGAATCCCGCCATCCATCCATACTTCAATATCTTTGCCAACTGCATTCACGATACCGGGTAAGGCTGCAATACTGGAGATGGCGCCATCAAGTTGGCGCCCGCCGTGATTGGAAACAATCAAAGCATCTGCGCCTGAGTTAGCAGCTAAGCGAGCATCGCCCTCATCAAGGATTCCTTTGATAATGAGTTTGCCACCCCACAATTTCTTAATCCATTCCACATCACCCCAGTTCAGACCAGGATCAAATTGCTCAGCAGTCCATGAGGAGAGGGAGGACATGTTGCCAACGCCAGTAGCGTGACCCACAATGTTGCGAAAGGTTCTGCGGGGAGTCATGGCCATGCCCATACACCAACGAGGCTTGGTCGCCATATTAATCATATTGGCAATAGTGAGTTTGGGTGGAGCAGAGAGGCCATTTTTCAGGTCTTTGTGGCGCTGTCCCAGAATCTGGAGGTCTAATGTCAACACCAGGGCCGAGCACTTGGCCGCTTTAGCGCGCTCAATTAAGCGCTCAATAAAGCCGCGATCCTTCATTACATAGAGTTGGAACCAGAATGGCTTGGTGGTATGTTGGGCAACATCTTCAATTGAGCAAATACTCATGGTTGAAAGGCAAAATGGCACTCCAAATTTTTCGGCGGCTTTTGCTGCCAGAATTTCGCCATCAGCATGTTGCATACCAGTAAGGCCTGTCGGTGCCAGTGCAACTGGCATGACTACTTCTTGACCCACCATAGTTGTTTTGGTGGTGCGGTTGGTCATGTCGACTGCTACGCGCTGACGTAATTTAATTTTCTGAAAGTCTGATTCATTGGCGCGATAGGTTGATTCTGTCCAAGATCCTGAATCGGCGTAGTCATAAAACATCTTGGGAGTACGTTTTTGATGGAGTACCCGCAGGTCTTCGATATTCGTGATGATTGGCACTGTCTTCCTATCCCTATTTAGTTCATGCATTAATCTGTGGCTCTGAGGCCGCATCAGGCTCTATCTTAGCAATACCAGACATTTGTTTCTACAATAAGCGGATTGCCCTGGTTTTGGGGCTTCAAACACCCCTTTTACTCTTTGCTACTGCATGCCTCAGCTGACCCTCACAACCGCCCTCTATTTAGTTATTACCACTGCGCTTTGGGCGGGCAATGCAGTGGTCGGTCGCCTCTTGGTCGGCAGTGTCTCTCCGGTGACATTAAGTGTGGTTCGATGGGGGTTGGCTGCGCTACTACTTTTGCCTTGGGGTTGGCGTGTGTTAAAGCGAGATAGTGCTTTGTGGGATAACAAAGTGCGTTTTTTATTGCTTGGTCTTTTTGGGGTCGGCAGTTATAACGTGTTGCTTTATCTTGCGTTGCAAACCTCTTCAGCCATCAATGTCACACTCATTGGTGCCAGTATGCCAATCTGGATGTTATTAATTGGCGCAATTTGTTATCAGGCAAAACCCAATCTCTTGCAATTACTTGGTGCGGTAGTTTCTTTAGTGGGCGTTATGATTGTGTTGACCCGTGGCGATATTGCCACTCTTTTATCGATGCACTGGGTAAAAGGGGACTTATTGATTCTGTTGGCGACGATATTGTGGGCTTTTTATAGCTGGATGCTGGCGCGACCTGGAAGCAGTACGGAGAGACAGTGGGGGTGGGCTGATTTTTTGATGGCTCAAGTGCTAGTGGGGTTGATGTGGGCATGCTTTTTTGATGGTGTTGAAGTGGTCACTGGTAATGCTTATTTACATCTGACTGTAGTGACTGGATTATTGATTGTCTTTGTTGCGCTTGGACCTTCTTTGATTGCTTATCGTCTCTGGGGGATTGGGGTCGATAGAGCAGGCCCAACTGTGGCCGCTTTCTTCGCAAATCTCATTCCTTTGTTTACTGCGCTCTTATCTTCGGTATTGTTGGGTGAGCCCCCGATGCTATATCACGGACTGGCTTTTGCCCTCATTGTGGCTGGAATTATTGCCTCTTCTACCAGGGGCAATTCCACGCCTATCACGGAATAGCGTTTTTTTCGGTGCTCAGACCTATTTTGGGATCGCTTCTACTATGGAGCCTCTAAATCAGTATCATTTAGGTCTAATTTAAGAATCTTTAGGAAATTACTATGCCAGGCTTACTCCCCAATGTTGATCCGGATGGATTGTTAGAGTTCTCGGTGGTGTATACCGACCGCTCTTTGAATCATATGTCCGAAGAGTTTAAGAAGGTCATGGTGGATATTTCAAGCATCTTAAAGAATGCTTACAACGCCAGCTCTGCTGTGATTGTCCCGGGCAGCGGAACCTTTGGTATGGAAGCGGTAGCCCGTCAATTTGCCAATCACCAAAAATGTTTGATACTTCGCAATGGTTGGTTTAGCTATCGCTGGACCCAAATTTTTGACTTAGCTAATATTACCGATGATGTTACGGTCCTCAAAGGGCATCAGCTCGAGGATGTTCCACAAGGCGTATTTGCTCCAGCGCCTATTGAAGAGGTGGTAGCGTACATTCGGAAGGAAAAGCCTGCTGTGGTGTTTGCTCCGCACGTGGAGACGTCTGCCGGCATCATCTTGCCGGATGATTATTTGAAGGCAGTAGGCGAGGCAGTCCGCTCTGTAAATGGGCTCTTTGTATTGGATTGCATTGCTTCTGGGGCGATGTGGGTAGACATGAAGGCTTGCAATGTTGATGTCTTGATCACTGCCCCTCAGAAAGGCTGGAGTAGTTCACCATGTTGTGCGTTGATTGCTATGGGCGATAGGGCGCGGGAGCGTATTGAACACACCCAAAGCAGTAGCTTTTCAATGGACTTGAAAAAGTGGCTACAGATCATGGAGGCCTATGAAAAGGGTGGACATGTCTACCACACCACTATGCCGACTGATGCCCTCAAGGTCTTACGAAATGTAATGAAGGAAACTCAGGATCTAGGCTTTGTTGCCTTGAAGAAAAAGCAGGAAGAATTGGGGACCAAGGTGCGCACCTTGCTAGTTTCAAAGGGATACCATTCTGTTGCTGCTAAGGGTTTCGAAGCTCCCGGTGTTGTGGTCAGCTACACCACGGATGCTGATATTCAGTCGGGAAAAAAATTCATTGCCTTAGGCTTGCAGACTGCAGCGGGCGTTCCCTTGCAATGTGATGAGCGACCTGATTTCCGCACCTTCCGCCTTGGCCTCTTTGGTCTGGAAAAGCTAGGCAATGTCGACCGCACCGTGCAGCACCTTTCAGCTGCCTTAGAGAAAATAACTGAGGCCGCAGTCTAATTGAGCTGTCTTGTAAATACTATTTATTGAGAAGCCATCTTAGGATGGCTTTTTCATTTGCTCTAGTGCAAGGGGGTTGGGTGTGGGTTCACCAATCTTTGTCAAGATATTGCTATCGATGTGATGAAACGGTTCTTTCTGCCCTTCAATGGCGAGCACTGTATCTTGCTCATAGGACCATGTGCCATCTTCTAGGAGCTGAACTATGATGTGGTATTCAATGGTCTTGAAGGCGTAGTTGAGAAATGGGTTGGAAGAGATCCCGGAGGTAGGGTCATCAATCTTTGCGGTACATTCAAATTGAGTGGCGTCTGCAGATGCTTTTCCGGTGGCCATGGTTATCATTCCTCGCGGAATCGTGAGGGTATGAATAATGGCACCAGTTGCCGGCTCCCAAAGCCAATAGCCAACTTGTTCATGATAGGTTTTGACTTGATTTGGCTTGGTAATGTGTATGTGATAGCGCAAGCCATAAAACAATTGAGGGCCATTGGTCTGTGGGTCAATCGGTTGCAGCTCAATGCGTTCGGTATAGGTTTGTTTTTTGGCGCCTTCAGCTTTAGGCTTGATATCAAGACCTTTTTGGCCCTCCCAAATTCCAGCTAACCGAGTGAGAGGACCCAGATTCTCAAGCGTTTTAACCGAGTAGCCCTCGGGTTCGGTGTAAATATCATGAGGGAAGGCCATAGCAGATCCTTTGAAATAAGCCAGAAATAAGGCATTTTTGTTAATTTATTCGGTATCATTAAATTATCCACACATCTTATTGGAGAATTACATGACTTTTAGTATTGCGCGCCTTAGTTTGGCTACCCTTATTTCCGCTGCCATTGGACTGTCCCCAATTGCGGTAATGGCTGCTGAGCCTGCTCCAGCACCTGCACCAGTTGCCGCTCCTGCGCCAGCAGCAGCGCCCGCTGCTGCCCCAGCCGCAACTCCAGCGCCTATGACGAAGTCTGAGAAGGCAGCTGAGAAGAAGGCCGCTAAGAAGGCAAAGAAAGCTAAAAAGGCAGAGAAGAAGGCCGCTAAGAAAGCGAAGCGAAAAGCAAAGAAAAAGGCTGCTGCGCCAGAAGCTGCCGCAGCTCAGTAATACGGCACTGTCATTGAGGGTGAGCGTGAAGCCCCCTCATGTTGCGGGCTATGCTTTTGCGGTATTTAAGCCATTGGGTTTTCAGGATCCAATGGCTTTTTGATTGGCGCGTCGTTTCGCACTAGTAGCCACATAGCAGCAACAACCAATCCCATTCCCGCAATTTGCATTGTGCTAACGGGCTCTCCTAAAAAAGCGGAACCCATGAAGATGGTTGATACTGGTCCAAGAATACTGGCTTGTGAAACCAAAGGTGAGCCCACACGCTGAATGGCGGCCATAATCATCAGCATTGGTATCACGGTGCAAAGACTTGCATTTAAAAGACTTAATTCATAAATATAGGGTGTCTGTTCAAGCAGGGCAGAAGGATGTGCAATCACCATTTGGATGGTGCTGAGAACTGCAGATGCTGAGCTTGCGTACACTACTAAGCGCACGCTGCCAACCCGTTTGACCATTTCTCCCGATCCAATGAGATATGCGGCATAAGCGCAGGCTGCCCCAAATACCAGTAGCATCCCAAGCCACGCAGTTGGTCCGCTAGAGTTAGCATCCTGAAGGAAAACTACCATTACGCCCGCGTACCCAACTACCAATGCGTACCATTGCAGGCGGGTAATTTTTTTTGATAGACCAAAATACGAAATCAGCAAAACGATTGTCGGGGTTAAGTACAAGACAATACGCTCTAGGCCCACAGATATATATTGCAAGCCCAAGAAGTCAAGATAGCTTGAGAGGAAGTAGCCCATAAATCCTAGAAAGATAATTTTCCCATAGTCGGAAAAAGCGAGCACAGTCATTTTGTGTGTGCGAGCATGCCACCAATAAATCCCCCAAAACAGAGGTAGTGCCATCAGCATCCGTAAGGCCAATAAGGTGGCGGCATTGGCATTCTGTTCAAATGCCAGCTTGATCAGAATTGCTTTTCCGGAAAAGAGAATCGAACCCATGCCTGCCATGAAGATGCCGGCGAGGTAGCGACGATGGTGATGTGTGAATTTAGTAGCAGTGGAGTTAGTAGGCATGCGAATTTATACCAGCTTATTCAGCAATGCTCTCATCTCCAGAATCACTTCGCTTGGGGTGAGCCCAATGGGGCCAATCTGTTTTTGAACTAAGTTGTCTGCTGCGGTGGCATGTAGTTGAACTGCAATGCAGGTTGATTCCCATAAATTGATGTGATGGCGAATTCCTTGTGCGGCAATTGCTGCAATGGCGCCGGTAAGGATGTCTCCCATGCCGCCTGTGCCCATTCCGGGGTTCCCTTGCTTACCTATTAGTGGCGTGTGTGTTGGGTCGGCGATTAGCGATTCATGCCCTTTTAAAACGACGATTGAATCAGTGAGGGCTACTAGTTTGTTAATGGCATCAAGACGATTTGCTTGAACTGCCTGATTAGAAAGGGTCAGGAGTTTTCCAGCCTCGCCAGGGTGGGGGGTGAGGGTGGATTGGCCTGGGAATGCATGATTTCGGTTCTTTAGAAGAGTTAGTAGTTTGGCATCTGTTGCAATCAGATTTAAGCCATCCGCATCAATGATCAGGGGAATGTTTGGATACCTTAAGGATGCCGTCAGATATTCTTTTGCCAAATGGGAGTCTCCCAAACCCGGGCCGATGGCAATGACATCGGGGTTGGATTGAGTAAGGACTTCCGCTGCTGATGGGGCGGCACAACGAATCATTAATTCTGCCTGTTCGGGCAAGGCATGAGCCGAAGCCGGATCGAGCATCTCCAGAATGTTCCATCCGGCACCTAAATGCAAAGAGGCTTTCCCGGCGAGTAGCAATGCCCCTGCCATACCGGGGGCCCCTCCAATGAGCAATACTTTTCCTGCGCTCCCCTTGTGTTCAGTAGCCTGCCGCTTCAGGCGGTGAAGCCACTCAAGCGCGTTTAATGGTGATGGGGAAATAGTCATACGATCCTGCTACGATGAGGATGTCTTAGATAGCACTTCATTCGGCAACTTTTGCGCCTTGTACACCATGCCGTTCCATGGATGCCAATACAAACCCAGAGCGTTTGAGTGTGGTGATGAGTTCGGAAAGGTAGATGCTAGTTTGCTCAGATGCGGGGCGAGCCCTAGGAATGCCGATTGCCTGATTAATGACCATAAAGCGACCAGGTAACATCCTTAAGTTGGTGTAGCGTTTTGCATCGGCTTCGAGTTGCTGCTTAACTCCTGCTGCAACATTGGCCTTGCCTGCCATGAAGTCGTCGATGACAGCTTGCGAACTAGCGGCACGTAGCAGGGTGGCGTGTTTAATCTCGCGCGTCAGGTATAAGTCATAGGCACTACCTTTTCCAACAATAATTTCATTGCCAATAGCGTCCACGGCTTCATTGGTAGATAGCATTGAGTCGCTCTTCACCATGTAGGCGCCCTCAATCTCAATGTAGGGAGGTGTATAGCAAATATCGGCACCTCGAACAGGATCAATCGCAACAAATACCAAATCAATGTTGCCGCTCTTAACGCCATCTACTGT
>Ga0364873_10159_pt2 | contig 37410 bp, 3 predicted proteins | sample ExccelAu500001D3_2_FD_206928 | JGI IMG/M metagenome (GOLD analysis project Ga0364873, IMG submission 206928) | Enriched cells from Trout Bog Lake Hypolimnion, Wisconsin, USA - BchlTB.Aug07.5000.01.D3 | ecosystem: Environmental > Aquatic > Freshwater > Lake > Hypolimnion/Profundal zone | place: USA... | reverse complement strand
AACAAGAGCCGTCCTCCTCCGCCACCACCGGCACCCCAGGTATAAACCTGAATGGAGGTTACCCCAACCGGAACTGTAAAGGTACCTTTCCCGGGAGTGGTAAGAATACCGGTTCCTGTCGTTGATGAGAGATTCCCAACTATAAAGTCTCCGAAAGAGGTCAGACCTGTAGTTGTAATTGAAGTAGCCGTCGGAGGATTGTTCGGAAGAAACGACCATGATGTATTGTATTTAGCAGCCGTAAATGTGCTTGTGCTTGTTGCATTGATAATGTCACCGGGTGATGCCCAGTTCAATGTGGCACTGGCAGTTGTGAACACTGTTGTGGCCGGGGTAATTGTCCAGTAGCGGCGTACACACCAGGTTGAATCCAACCCTGCTTTCACAAACCCGCCATTGGCCCGGTATGGGCCATAAAAGGTTGAGGCAGTCAGGGTTCCTGCAGTGGTTACACTTGCGAATGCCACTGATACAGGCGCATAGGTAGTTGCATCTCCGATTGGGAAATTCAATGTTTGCACTCCGGTGGCAACAGGCAGGATCAACCTGCCGTTCACCCATCCGGCAGTCTGTTGCGCCATACCGTTGGCTGTCAGCGTATAGGCTGTTGTTGTGGATAAAACTCCGGCAATTAAATTAACAGGGCCTGTGACTGTTTTACTGGCCGTAGCAAGGGTTACCCCAAGGGTATTATTAATTGCCAGACCGCCGGTTCCGCTAAATGTTGCCGGAAACTCCGGTCCTGTTGTCTGCGCAGCAGAACCTTTGTACTGCAGTGTTGCAGCCGCCCCGTAAACAGGCACTGCGGTTGCCGTGGCTGTTCCTTCCAAAGACAGGGTATCCGCAACAGTAGCGCCCGTGGTTGTTTTTATTCCGGATCCAGAGAGGGTCAGGTTATAATAGGCCACATTAGCAATAGTCTGTGCAGCACCGTTGTAGTTTACCAAACCAGTACCTGCGGTAAATGCTCCAACAGTACCTGTCGTGGTTCCTCCAATAAGTAATTTACTGGAATTAAGCACCATAGATCCGTTGGTCCTGGTCCAGGCACCTGTAAAGGCATGTGTTAAGCCAGCACCCGCTACACCGGTATCCATGTTCAGGGTTCCGCCTGAACCGTTCATTGTTAAGGCTCCGCCATTGACGTTGCCAGTAAGGGTGGCCGTCCCGCCTGTCTTAAGCATCGATACGGTACCTGTGGTTGTGAAACCGGCAATACTCTGAGCAGCCGTTCCGGCTATGTTAATCGCTGAAGCTCCCGCGCTCAATATTCCGGTGTTGAGGAAATTCCCGTAGAAAGTAAGGGCGTAATTGGACGCTGAGGTGCTGAGGGTTCCCGTAAGGATGTTCAAAGGAGCGCTATGGGTAAGATCGCCAATCTGCAGTGCATTATTCATAGTGATGGTACCTGAACCTTTGATAACTACACCGCCGGCAGCGACAAAAATTGGGGGCCATTCAAAGCCGGATGTCCGTGAGGCAGATCCGTCATTGTACTGAAGCGTTGCGGCCGGACCATAAATCAATAATCCATTGGCTCCGGTAACAATTGAATTGGTGCCATTTTCAATGGAAAGGGTATCGTTGACCGTGACTGACCCATTAAGCGTAAATGTTCCTGAACCTGCCAGGGTGAGGCTATTAAAGGTGGGGCTTCCGACCAGTGTCTGAGCACCTCCGCTGAAGACAACTTCACTTGAATTAGGTGTGAAAGTGGCTCCTGTACTGGTCCAGTTTCCAAAAACCGACAAGGTATTCGTTCCGGAAATGGTAAGACTTGCACCAGCATTGATCGTGATATTGGCGCATGTGTCAGCAGCACTGATTACTGGATAATTATTGTTAACCAAAATTGGAATTACCACACTGGTAGTACTATTTGGAACCGTTCCGCTGCACCAGTTACCGGCGGTATTCCAATCCGAGCTGATTTCACCGGTCCAGTTGCCGGGTATACATGCCCCGCCGACATTCAAAATACCTGTTGCAGTTGATCCAAAATAAGTTGGTAACTGGTTGGCAGGCGGAGCAGGGGAAAGAGGTGATCCATAATATCCGGCAAGCTCTGAATTCCCATCCAGATGCAGGGAAATGGCCGAGTGAGTTAACGCCATACCAAGATCGGCAGTAGCCCCGGCAGTCGCATTGTTGATTGACAGATCACTCAGAATTGTAGTATTGACAGGGAATGATTTTGCTCCGCTTCCCGAAAGAACCAGGTTATAATAGGTTACTGCAGCGATGGTCTGCGCTCCTGCCCCGGAATAATTCACGGTCCCGTTGTCGGGAAGGAAGCTTCCTCCGGTATACGAATAAAAAGGAGCTGTTGTTGAAGTGAAGTAAACAGTTGCCGACCCTCCATCCAATGTCCCTGAGGTGCTGGTCCAGCTTCCGGTAAAGGTATGCGAAAGGCCTGATCCTCCAAGGTTCAGTGTTCCCCCTGTCCCATTAATTATCAGACTTGTACCATTCACACTTCCTGTGAATGTGGCAGTGCCTCCGGTTTTGGTCATCGTAATAAGCCCTGCGGTTGCGAATCCGTCAATGCTTTGTGAAGCTAACGTTCCTGTCAAAGTTATATTTGAACTTCCTGCCTGCAATCCAAGGGAAGAACCTGAGCCGGCTGGATTGAACAAACTGCCATTCAGGGTAAGATTATCACTGTTGGTAATAAGTGTTGCACCTGAGGCTATCGTCAGATTTACGGCTGTGTTTGAGCCCATAATCTTGGCTCCGTTTAGACTTACGGCTCCGGTTCCATTAATTGTTACACCGCCAAGCCCTGTAAAAGTACCGGGCCATTCTGCGCTGTTTACTACTCTAGGGGTAGTACCTGAAGTAAAGTATTGAAGCCCGGCGTTAGGTCCATACTGGATGTTTGAGGCATACACGTTATTGTTTGATCCGTTTCCAACCAGGTAAATACCATTCACTGAAGTAAACCCTTGACTTCCGAAGGTGACAATCCCTGTTCCGCTTAGCGTCAGGTTATTGAAAGTAGTTCCACCGGAGACCGTCTGGGCAGGGCCGTTGAATATTACGGTACCTGATCCGGCATTAAAGGTGCCACTGTTAGTCCAGTTTCCGCTAACCGTTAAGGTAGGTGTTCCGGTCATAGTCAGGGTATCGCCGGTCGAAATTGTTAAACTCCGGCAGTACGCATTCGCACTGATTATCGGCTGATAATTACCTGGTTTATAGGCGGGAAGGATGACATCTGAGGTTGCATTGGGTAAAATTCCGCAATTCCAGTTACCAGGATCATTCCAGTCTCGCAATGATGCAGGAAGGTTATCGGTCGCTCCTCCCACCCAGGTTGGTCCAATACAGGTACTGACATATAAAGCTCCGGTTGAAGTTGCTGAAGAGGAGGCAAAATAGACCGAATCGATGGTTGCACCTGCAATACTGCAATATTTGCCGCCATAAATACCGGTTAAATTACTCAATTTAATCACTCCATACCGGTTCAGGGTATTCGTGGTATGAATATAGGTTCCCAGGTCTGCTATGGCTGTAGTGTCTATAGTGACCACGTTACTGATAATCGCTGCCGGGAATGTTTTGAGACCGCTGCCCGAAAGAGTCAGGTTGTTGTAAAGAATAGTGGCAATGGTTTGAACACCATTGGCATTATACTGTACAGTACCGGTCCCCGGTGTAAAGGTACCCCCGGTATTGGTAGTTGTACCTCCAATAACCAGGGTGCTTGAATTGCCCAGAAGGGCACCCGTTGTTCGGGTCCAGGACCCTGAGAAGGTGTGGGTTAGCCCGGCACCAAGATCCAATGTTCCGCCCGATCCGTTCAATGTGAAGCCAGCTCCGCCTACGTTCCCCGTAAATATCGCCGTCCCTCCGGTCTTGATCATTGAAACCAGTCCTGTCGTCTTAAATCCCCCAATGTTTTGGGTGGCAGTTGTACCTCCCAAATTAACCGGAGCAGTTCCGGCATCCCATGCTGTTGCATTATTATTGATGAAATCACCATCAAACGTGATTGCATTGCCAGCTGTAACCAGTTTTGCTCCTGACATAATTTTTAATGGAACGCTGGTGTTGTTGCCCAGTTGTTTGGCCCCATTGAGGGTGATCGTACCTGTACCCTTAATAACGACACCGCCCAGTGCAGTAAATGGAGTAGGCCATTCACCGGATACAACCGTACGGTTATTGACGCCTGCGTTATATTGCAGGGTAGCATTGGTTCCAAATGTTAATATTCCAATAAAGTTGTTGGTATATGTCCCATTTTCAATGGAAAGGGTATCATTTACCGTCACACCACCCGTTCCTCCGGGTAAGGATTTTATCCCTGTACCCGATAGGATCAGTTTATTATAGGTCAGCAAACCGAGCGACTGGGCCGCGCCGGCATAATTAACCGTTCCAAGATTGGGAGTAAAGGTACCGCCTGATCCTGAAACTGAAACAACAGCCCCCGGAGCGGTTAAATTCAAAATGCTGATTCCGCCGTCCAGTGTACCCGCAATTCTACTCCAGGTCCCACTAAAGGTGTGAGTTAATCCGGTGCCAAGGTTAAGGGTTCCGGTTGATGTTCCGGTCCCTATTGTTAAACCAACGCCTGTAACATTTCCAGTGAAGGTTGCGGTACCTGAAGCCTTTGTCATAGCGACTGTTCCGCCGGTCGTAAAGCCACCGATATTTTGGGTGGCCGTTGTTCCGGTTATCGTAATATTGGAAGTTCCTGCGGCCAATGATCCGTTATTAATAAAATCACCATGCAGCGTCAATCCCTGATTATTGGTTGATAGTGTAGCCAGGGCATCGATTGTCAAAGGAACACTCGTATTATTGCCCAACTGTTTGGCTGAATTGAGGGTAACTATTCCCGTATTCATGATATGCACACCGCCGGTTCCTGCAACGAGAGGTAACCATTCGGCTCCGGCAGCTAATGGAGAGGCCGAATTATATTGCAGGGTAGCATTGGTCCCGTATGTTGGTGCGCCGGAAATTGCTAAACTATTATCGCCTTCCATCGAAAGAATACCGTTGACGGTAAAATTGGCCGTGGTAATCGTTTTTAAACCAGTTCCGCCAAATGTTACATTGTTAAAATTAGTAGCTCCCACAATTGTCTGAGCCGCACCTCCGAAAATAACCGTTCCTGTTCCCGGAATTAGACCACCGGTTCCGGCCTGATTACTCCACTGACCGTTCACAGTTAAGGTATTTGTTCCGGACATGGTAACAGTTGCACCCGACAGAATCGTTAGGCTATCGCAAAATGCAGCTGCCCCGATGAAGGGGAAATTAGTGATTCCAACCGATGGGATGATAACATTTGTTGAGGCAGTGGGGACAATTCCGCTACACCAGTTCAACCCGGTGTTCCAGTCTGTACTTGTTGATCCCAGCCAGGTACCTCCAAGACAACTTGTGTTGTTGACATTGAGCACACCGGTAGCGGTAGTCCCAAAAAAGGTTGAATTTTTGATAACCGCTGATAGGGATGCTGTTCCCCCGTATGAATTTGCTGCCTGGGGTAAAGTTCCCAGGATCAAGCTTAAAGAACTGTGAGTAAAGCTACTCAGGTCTGCAGAGGCACCTGAACTGATAGTCAGAGTTTTCAGGATTGACTCGCCGGCTGTAAATGATTTTACCCCACTACCTGATAAGGTCAGATTCTGGTAAGTAGTCGGATAAACCGATTGGGCTCCTGCCAAAGCATAGATCACAATATTATTATTCGTTGCGGCATCTATGGTTGCCACAGGAGACGGTACAGGAGCCGCAAAATTAAGGCTCAGGGTTGAACCGCCGGCCTGCAATAATGTACCTGTTCCGGTAAGATTTGCCCCGATAGTCAGGGTGAGGCCGTTGGTCAGAGTAATCCCGTTGACCGCCACACTCGGAATTGTGTAGGTTCCTGTAAGCACTTGATTATTAGTATCAAATGTCTGAACACCTGTTCCTGCATTAAAAGATCCGGTACCGAGCAGGGTAATTCCGTTTTGGAAATTTACCGGTGAGTTTCCCGAATTATTCCACGCAGCTCCGCCTGTCACGGTTACCAGACCGGTAAAGACCGGTGCAGCAGCAGCATTGTTGATCACCAAGGTTCCGCTTGTTCCTCCTCCTACGGTAGTTGTACCGGTAACCAGAAGCGGGAATCCACCCAATGTAAAGGTTGAACTGTTTCCAATGGAGAGGTTGCCACCGATGGTCAGGCCGGCAGCTGTCGCTGTGCTGGTGGCTCCGCTGGTAAGGGTCAGATTACCCGTAACTGAAGTCGTTCCCGCCAGCATCGTCTTCACTCCGGCTCCTGACAGGGTCAGGTTAGTATAATTTAAACCACCAACGGTTTGTGCTCCTGCAAGCAGATAAACAACAGTTCCTGAGTTGGGATTAAAAATGCCCGTTGTTCCGGCTACTACAACACCCGGTGCAGTTAAATTTAGTGAAGTGGCTGTACCGCCATCAAGAGTTCCGGCGGTATTGGTCCAGGTACCCGAGAATGTATGCGATAACCCGCTGCCCAGACTCAGCGTTCCACCTGTCCCGTTGATGGTGAGTCCGACCCCTGTGACGGCACCGGTGAAGGTTGCCACACCATTGCTCTTTGTCATGGAGACTGTTCCGGAAGTTGTGAATCCTGAAATGGATTGGTTTACTGCACCTGCCAGCGTTATTCCGCCGGTTCCGCTGGTCAGTGTTCCTGCAACCGTAAGATTACCGCCCAAAGTCAAAAGGTTTGCACCCTGGGTCAAAACCGCACTGCTGTTAACGGTTAATGGGACATTGTCAGTTAAGACTTTAGCCTCATTCAGGGTAATAGGGCCTGAACCACCGATCGTAATCCCGCCCGTTGCATTGAACGTTGAAGGCCATTCAGAAGAGACCGTTCTTGGCATGGCCCCTGCGTTGTACTGAAGTGAACCATTGGGCCCATAGGCCAGGGCTCCCGTGAAAATATTCACATTGGATCCGTTTCCAACCGAAAGAATACCATTCACAGTTATCACATCAGCACCCGTTGAGCCAAAAGTGACAACCCCTGATCCGCTTAAGGTGAGGTTATTGAATGTTGTGCTTCCGCCGATTTGCCCAGCTGCACCGCTCAGATTAACCGTTCCTGTACCACCGGGATCAGACAAACCTGAGGCTCCGTTATTATTCGTCCAGCTTCTTCCGACATTCAGCGTGTTAACACCTGCAAAAGTGAGTGTTGCACCCGAATTGACCGTAATGGTGTTGCAATATTTCTGGATAGCATCACCATTGATGACAGGCTGGGTTGTTGCAGTTGAATTGATCACCACGTCTGTAGAGACAGTGGGCAGTGTTCCGCATGACCAGTTGGCCGGAACGTTCCAATCTGAATCAACTGCTGGTGTTCCGGTTGTTCCGCCAAGCCAGGTACCTGCGATACACTGACCGCCAACATACAATATCCCGGTTGCGGATGCAAAATTGGCAGGAACAATCTGAGCCGCTGTAGAGCCGGTTCCCCCGTAGGAATTAGGCGGCGGAGTTGTCGCACTCGCCTGAATATTCCCATTGAGTGTATAGCTCAGCGCCGTATGATTATAAGGCCCCAGATTCATTACCGGACCAGTTACGGTTGATAGATTTCCCCCTATAGTTGTGGCTGCGGTAAACAGTCTGCTGCCACTTCCTGTGAAAACAAGGTTGTTATAAGGCATTCCAGCAAGAGATTGGCTTGCAGAGAGGCTGTTATAGGTAACTGTCCCTGTCTGTCCATTGAAGGCGCCACCACCGGAGATGGTGGAGTTACCGCCGATATTCAGATTACCGGAGTTCCCCAGAAGTGTCCCTCCGGAAATGATCAGATTGCCGGTGAACGTGTTTGGACCTGCACCCAGGTCGAGCGTGCCGGTGCCTGAACCGTTAATGGTCAGGCCACTTCCGTTAACACCGCCTGTAAATATGGCCGTTCCCGCGGTTTTAGTCATTGAAACCAACCCTGTGGTGGTAAATCCCCCAATATTCTGATTGGCGGTTGTACCCGCAACAGTAACGGGTGAACTTCCTGCAGATAATGTTCCTCCATTGATAAAGTCACCGTGGAAAGTGAGGGCAAAATTGCCTGTTGTCAGAGATGACCCGGAATTGATATTCAGGGGCGCATTGTTATTATTACCCAGCTGCCGGGCTCCATTCAGGGTTATGACTCCGGTATTCTTAATAAGAACACCGCCCGTTGCTATAAATGTGGGTATCCACTCCGGACCTGAGGTAAATGCGGCCGGCTTGTTGTATTGGAGCGTAGCTCCGGAACCATAAACAGGTGCACCAGAAGCAGAGGCTGTCCCCTCCAATGAAAGAATATTGTTAATAGTGGGTATACCTGTAAAAGTCTTGGTGCCTGCGCCTGCCAGTGTGAGATTATAGAAAGTTGATGAAGCCGCCAGTGTCTGGGCTCCGTTGCCTCCAAAAATCACGGTTCCCGTACCTGCACCGAAATTTGTCCCTGTACCTGACCATGCAGTGCCTGTGGCATTAATATTGAGTGTACTTAACCCGCCGTTTAAAGTTCCGGATGTTAGGGTTACGGCACCTGAAAAGGTATGAGTCAATCCTGTAACTCCGCCATCAAGGTTCAGAGTTCCGCCAGTACCATTCAGAGTCAAGGTCCCTCCATTCAAATTCCCGGTTAAGGTGGCAGCCCCCCCTGATTTTGACATGAGTACAGGTCCGGTTGTTGTAAACGGACCTATGTTTTGGGAAGCTGCTCCCGAAACCGTTAGTCCGCCGGAACCACTTGTTACGGCGTTTGCACTATTCAGGTTGCCATTAAGTGTCAAAGAGTAAGCTGACATGTTCAGATTAGCCCCGCTTGCAAGGGTAAGATCTGAACCTGTACCGAGTAATTTGTTCCCGTTTACAGTGATCATTCCTGAACCGTTCACGGTTATACCGCCACTACCCGCGAAAGTGGCCGGCCATTCACCGGAAGCTGTTCGTGCAAAAGTGCCCTGATTATACTGCAGGCCATAGGCAGATCCTCCATAAACCAGAGTACCCGTGAAAACATTCACATTCCCACCGTTATTGATAGAAAGTGTGCCGTTGACTGTAGTGACATCCGTACCAACAGAACCAAAAGTTACCGCTCCCGAGCTGCTTAAGGTAAGATTATTAAATGTTGTACTCCCGCTGATTTGCGGGGCTGAGCCATTCAGAATAATTGTGCCGAAGGTGTCCGAAAAACCGGAGGCACCTCCATTATTGATCCACTTCCCGCCTACTGTCAGGGTATTGATTCCCGAAAAAGTCAGTGATGCACCTGAACTAATGGTGATATTGTGACAAACAGCAGCAGCTATCGAGCCTGAAATGACCGGCTGAATAATACCTGCACCTGCTGAAATTACCACATCCGTAGAAGGACCGGGTAACCCGCCGCACCAGTTAGAGGAGCTGCTCCAGTCGGAAGTCAATCCTAACCAGGCTCCCGGATTACAGGTCCCGACATTCAGAATACCCGACGATGCAGGATCGAAATCGGTGTCGTCTTTGTTGGTGGCTGCAGAACCCGATGAACCATAACTTTGCCCCGAAGCCTTTACAACTCCATGAAGAACCAAGGCCGTAGTCAGTGAATTGGTCAGATTTGGGAGCGACGCAACTGAAGTTCCGTTCATGTACAGGGTATCCGCGACATTTGTCGGGTTGATAAATGTAATTGTACTGCTGCCATTCAGTTTCAGGTTATAAAAGTGGGTCTCTGTAGTGGCGACAGTTTGGACACCACCCCCAAAGATGACCGTTCCGGATCCCGGTGTGAAAACCAGTGCCGTTCCATTCCAGGCAGTTGGTGTGGACGAGTTCACATTTAATGTGCTCAAATTGCCGAGTAAAGAACCGGATGTCAGGGTGATATCCCCGGTGAAGGTATGGGTTCCTGAATTCAGGTCGAGTGTTCCCCCTCCGGTTCCGTTGATGGTGAGCCCCCCTGCAGTAATATTCCCGGTAAAGAGCGCTGTTCCCCCTGTTTTGTTCATTAAAACAACAGCGGATGCACCAGAGGTGGAGAAGGTCCCGATATTTTGTGCCACCGGGCCTGAAATGGTTATTGGAGAACTGCCTCCTGTGAAATTTCCCCCATTGACGAAATTGCCAAAGAAGGTGAGCCCAAAATTGGCTGTTGCCAGGGTGCCACCGGAATTAATGTTCAAAGCAGCGGCAACAGAGCCATTTCCTATTTGCTTTGCACCATTCAGTGTTATGGTGCCAGGAGTGGTGCCTTTAATAATGACACCCCCTGTAGCGGTAAAGGTGGAAGGCCATTCAGCCGAAACAGTCCGGGATGAACTTCCTGCATTATACTGAAGCGTTGCATTGGCACCATAGTTAATGCCTCCTGTAAAGGTGTTTATGTTGCTTCCGTTTTCAATTGAGAAAATCCCGTAGACCGTTGTAACGGATGAAAAGGTTACAGAGCCTGTTCCCGACAGGGTGAGGTTATTAAAGGTGAGTCCGGGAGTAACGGATACCGCACCCCCATTCAATATTACCGAACCGGTACTTGCGGTAAAGGTACCGCCTGTATTGGTGAGGTTGCCTCCAATAGTGATTATGCTGCTATTTGGATTAAAGGTACCGGTATTGGTAAGATTGCCTCCAACTGTAAAGGTTCCGGTGTTGCCGGTAAATGTCACGGTGTTGATGAGGTTGCCGGTAATGGTTAATGTACCTGAATTGGCTTTGAAGGTGCCATTATTCGTAAATGTTCCGCCTGCATTCAGCGAATTGGTGCCGGTGGCATCAAATGAGAGCGATGCCCCCGTTCCTATCGTGATATTGTTACAAGTTTTTGGAATACCGTCAGCATAAATAACCGGTTGATTAACAGCAGTTGAAGCTATCGAAACATTGGTTGTAGGTAAAGGAACCACATCACCTGACCAGTTTGCCGGATCATTCCAGTCTGTCAGGGATTTCGGAGCGTTTGCTGTTGATCCTCCAATCCATGTGCCAGGTATTGTGGTGCTGACATATAAAATGCCGGTTGAAGGGGATAAGAAATAGGTGTTATTGGTATTTCCGGCTGCCGATGCGGTTGAACCCCAGCTGCCAAGTACCTGAAGAGCAGAATTGAAATACAAACTGTCGGCGGAATGATTAAATGTTTGAAGGTCAGCCAGCGCTCCACCAGGACTATTATTTATGTTCAGATAGGTGGATGTTATCGCAGCAGGGAACGTTTTCGTTCCGCTTCCCGAAAGGACCAGATTGTAGTAAGGAATATTCCCGATTGTCTGAGCTGCACCGTTAAAGTTAACGGTGCTCTTACCAGGTGTAAATGTACCCGCAGTATTGGTGGTGGTACCACCGATATTTAGGGTGCTTGTATTGCCCAGAAGTGTGCCCGCCGTGCGGGTCCATGCGCCGGTAAAGGTGTGGACTAATCCGGTTCCCAGATCAAGCGTTCCGCCTGAGCCGTTTAAGGTGAAGCCAGCTCCGCCTATGTTGCCTGCTAATACTGCCGTACCTCCGGTTTTTGTCATCGAAACAAGTCCGGTGGTGGTAAAGCCGGCAATAGTTTGTGATCCGGCACCACCGATCGTGATCGGGGAAGCATTTGCGGTAAATGTTCCGTTATTGATAAAGTTCCCACCAAATGTTAATCCGTAGTTATTTGCAGATGTGGTATTTAAAACTGCAGAACTGTTAATGGTCAGTGTTGAATTAATTGTTTTGGCTGCACCCAGCGAAACTGTACCGCTTGTATTGGCAATAATTACACCTCCGGTCCCGGACCATGTTGCCGGGAATTCTGATCCGGTCGTTTGAGCCCCGGAGCCATTATATTGCAAGGTGGCTGCCCCCCCATAGGTAGGGATGGAACCAGCAGAAGTCGCAGACCCTTCCATGGAAAGAATACCGTTTACCGTTGCCCCGGTGGTGGTTTTTGCACCGGAACCTGACAATGTAAGGTTGTTATAGGTAACCCCTGCAATTGTTTGAGCTGCTAATGCCGTGTAGCCGACCGTGCCTGTCGAAGGTGTAAAGGTCCCTCCGGATCCGGAAACAACAGTAGGCGCAGCAGTGAAATTAAGGGTACTTGATGCACCATCCAGGGTTCCTGCCGTTCTGGTCCAGGTGCCCGAAAAAGTATGGATCCATCCGGCGCCCAGGTTCAGGGTACCGCCGTTTCCGTTAATCGTAAGACCACCACCGCTTACCGGCCCGGTTAGGGTTGCTATGGCTCCGGTTTTGGTCATTGAAACAACACCAGTGGTTGAGAAGCCAGCTATACTTTGTGTTCCTGTTCCACTTATTGTGACCGGAGAGGCATTGGCAGTAATTGTTCCGTTATTGACAAAGTTCCCGCCAAAGGTTATCGCATAGTTAGTGGCACTGGTATTTAAGATTGCGTTTGCATTGATTGTAAGTGGTGCATTTATAATTTTAGCTCCGCCAAGTGTCACTGCGCTGAGGCTCGTATTGGCAATAACAACACCACCAGTACCACTCCATGTAGCCGGGAACTCAGGGCCTGTAGTTTGAGCACCACTGCCATTGTACTGGAGGGTTGCAGCTGCACCATAGGTTGGCTGCGCAGAAACGGTTGATGTCCCTCCCATTGAAAGAGTACCGTTGACTCCGGTTACCGCAGTTGTCAGTGTCACCAGTCCAGTACCCGTAAGGGTCAGGTTATTGAAAGTTGTCGAACCAGTTCCTGTGGTTGAGATCGTTTGATTGGCACCGTTAAATATAACCGTACCTGTACCTGCAGTGAAACCTGCTGTACCATTATTATTGGTCCAGTTGCCGCTTACGGTTAACGAATTGGTTCCCGAGAATGCAAGGTTAGCTCCGGTATTGATCGTCAAACTATTACACAACGCCGGTGTACCTGCTGCTATAGCCGGAGGGTATGGCGTAGATGCAAGGATGGTTACATTGGTAGTTGCATCGGGTACCGAGCCGGTACACCAGTTGGATCCGGTGTTCCAGTCCGTACTGGTTGCTCCTGTCCAGGAACCCGGAGCACATGATCCGGTAGTAGTCACATTTAATGTGCCGGTAGCGGTTGTTCCGAAATAAGTCGGATTTTTAACAGCTGCTCCTAATGAAGCACTACCGCCGTAGGATGTACTTCCAGGCTGTGGCGTTGTACCCAGAATTAGGATATTGGTAGTATTGGCACCAAAAGATCCCAGGTCGGCAGATGCACCGGAAGGTAATCCGGATCCCGATATGGTCAGTGTTCCCTTGATAATTTCCTGAGCACTGAATGTTTTTATGCCACTTCCGCTTAAATTAAGATTCTGATAGGTAGTTGCATATACCGTTTGCGCCCCGGCCAGACCATAATTTACCGTATTCACATTGGTCGCGGCATCCATTGAAGTTATGGTAGCCGGTCCAGTAAGATTCAGATTCAGCACAGAATTTAGTGTCTGAATGAGTGTCCCGTTTCCGGTAAGCGCAGTACCAATGGTTAAGCTGTTGTTATTGATCAATTTAACACCTGTAACTGTTATGTTCGGAATAGTAAAAGATCCTGAAAGTGCTGTAAGTGTCTGGTCGTTGGTAATGAATGTGTGGACCCCAGTTCCCGCATTGAAGATTCCTGTGCCCAAAAGTGTTATCCCGTTATTAAATGTTGCAGGTGAATTTCCGGTATTATTCCAGGTAGCGCCTGCTGATACAGTAACCAGACCATTAAGGTTCAGTACACCAGCTGCATTGTTAATGACCATGCTTCCGCTGGATCCGCCACCTACTGTTGTTGTTCCGGTTACGGTGAGCGGGAACCCGGCCACTGCAAAGGTAGTCCCGTCTCCGATGGAAAGGTTGCCACCAATCGTCAAACCGACCACTGTTGTTGCCGTTGCTGTCCCACTTAGGGTCAGATTGCCACCAATTCCAATGGTGCCCGTTGCCAATGTTTTGGCGCCGGTCCCCAAAAGGTTAAGATTGCTGTAATTGCCTGTGTGTATAGTCTGCACACCACCACTATAATTCACCGTATTTCCGGCGGCTGTGGCAGTGAGGGTAGTAATTCCTGAGGTCCCCGGGAGGTTCAGAATACCTGCAGCACCCTGGGTCAATCCTCCGGTTCCCGAGAGTGCAGTCGTAGCTGTAAGAGTCCCGTTGTTGGTAAGTGTCCCGCTGATCGTCAACAGTGTAGTTGCAGTTAAAGTGCCCGAATTGTTCAGAGAACCGCTGATAGACAGCAGGGTCGGTAAAGTAACGGTACCCGTATTGGTATAAGAACCGCTCATGGTTACCGTAGGGATACTCAAAGGCTGCGAACCGCCTATCGTTTTTGCAGTTCCGTTAAGATCATAACTTCCGCCGCCAGCAGTAAAGGCAATCCCGTTATTGGTAATGCTTCCGCCAATTGAATAGTTTGTGTTGACAGAATTGGTGAATGTACCGTTGTTGGTAAGATTTCCGGCAATGAAAACAGCCGCAATATTTACAGCGCTGCTCCAGGTACCTCCGCTATTAATCGCCAGGCTGTCAGCATAAACGTTAGTTCCTGAAATGAGGTTAACAATTCCTCCATTGTTGATGGAGAGACCACTCAAATGTTCAATAGCCAGACCACTGTTGATGGAGAGAGTCCCGCTTAATCCTGTTCCAACCGTAGTACCATTTGTAACAGTCAGCGCATAAGCACCCGCGTTAAAGGTTGTTCCGTCTCCGATGGAGAGATGGTGACCGATAGTCGTGGCGATACCTGTGGTCACAGTAGCTGTTCCGGTAAGTGAAACGTTATAAAATACTGTAGCATTGGTACCCCCGACAGATTGTGATGAGCCATTGAAAATGACAACCCCTGAATTATCGGTAAATGTGCCGTTATTAATCCAGTTGCCGCTGACCGCCAGTGAACCGCTGTTGGATAAAGTTGCACCAGGCTGAATCGTGATGTCTTTACAGAAGGCTGTCTCAGAGCCGCCGATAGTCGGGTAACTGGTTAATCCCGCCGGAATTATTACATTGGTTGTAGCTGAAGGCAATGTCGGGCATGTCCAGTTCCCGGTATTGTTCCAATCGCCATCATTTGCTGCTCCGCTCCAGGTACCCGGAATACAAATACCACCCACATAAATAATACCATTCGAACCGGAGTAGAAATCTGTCGGATCCAGGTTCGTTGCACCCGATGCGGCTGTTGAACCCCAGGAACCTGATGCCGGTGAAGAGCTTGCCGAATTGAACTGCAGCGCATTGGCAACATGGGTAAAGCTACCCAGATCAGCTACCGCAGTCGGGATAATATTCAGAAAACCTCCGATTGTTATGGCTGAAGGGAATGTTTTATTCCCGCTTCCCAAAAGGACCAGGTTATTGTAAGGAATACTGGCAATGGTTTGTGCTCCTGCACCGTAATAATTTACCAAACCGGAAGCAGGTGTAAATGTTCCCCCTGTATTGGTGACCGTGCCACCGATTTTTAAGGTACTCGTGTTACCAAGTAAGATACCTGCCGTGCGAATCCAAGGACCTGAAATGGTATGGGTCAGCCCTGCGCCAAGATCAAGCGTACCTCCCGGTCCATTCATCGTAAAGCCAGTTCCACCTATGTTTCCTTTTAAAATGGCTGTCCCGGCGGTTTTGGTCATCAATACCAAACCTGTGGTAGTTCCGTTTCCGGTAGTGGTAAAACTTCCGATATTTTGTAACAGTGTAGTACCTGCGATAGTAATATTGGAACTTCCTGCACTTAAGGTTCCGGTGGCACCAATGATAAAATCACCATGTAAGGTAAGACCATAATTGGTACCTGAAGTACTAAGGGTCGCTCCAGAATTGATATTCAGCGGAACATTGGTATTGCTACCCAGTTGCTTGGCTTCGTTCAGGGTTATAACACCCACATTGGTAATATATACCCCGCCGGTCGCTGCAAATGTGGTGAGCCACTCTGGGCCGACAGTGAAAGCGGCCGGCTTATTGTATTGCAGTTTTGCGCCTGGTCCGTAAACCGGGGCTGCAGAAACAGATGCCGTCCCTTCCATTGAAAGGACATTGCTAACTGTAGGAACACCGCTAAAGGTTTTGATACCCGAACCACCCAGGGTCAGATTATAGAAGGTAGATGGTGTTACCAATGTTTGGGCACCGCCACCAAAAATAACGGTTCCGGTTCCTGCATTGAAAAGCGTCCCGGTCCCGGTCCATGCCGTTGTGCTCGTGGCATTTTCGTTCAGTGTGCTTAATCCGCCGTTTAAAGTACCTGCATTCAGGGTGACCGTGCCGCTAAATGTATGATTCAATCCTGTAACTCCTCCATCAAGGTTGAGAGTTCCGCCCGAACCGCTGATTGTAAGGGCACCTCCGTTTAGATTACCTGTCAATGTTGCTGCTCCTGCAGTTTTTGACATGGTCACTGTTCCGGAGGTAGTAAACGCACCAATGCTTTGGCCAGAAGCAGTTCCTGTGATTGTCAGACCTCCGGAACCACTAGTGGTTGCTCCGTTATTCAACAGGTTACCGGTTAAGGTGAGCAAATTGGTGCCCATAGCCAGTGAAGCCCCGGAAGTGAGCGAAAGATTAGTTCCTGTTGAAGTGAAAACCTTGGGACCATTGGCAGTAATCACTCCGGTTCCTTTAATCACTACTCCGCCGCCAAGGGTGTTCAGGGCTTGTGAAGCAGGCCATTCGGAAGATACCGTCCTGGCTGAACTACCTGCATTGTACTGAAGAGTGGCGTTCGGGCCATAACCTATTGTACCCGAGAAAATATTTACATTGGTACCGTTTTCAACCGACAGGGTATCGTTGACTGTGGTTGTGGTTCCATTGAATGATACAGCTCCTGTGCCTGCCAGTGTCAGTTTGTTGAAGGTGTTAATACCGTTGATCGTCTGCGCAGCACCCTTGAAAATAACCTTTCCATTAAAGGCATTAAAACCGGTTCCCGAAGCGGTACTATTAGTCCAGTTACCATATACGGTCAAGGTGTTGCGACCACCCCCCGGGGAAGTAAAGGAAAGTGTGGCCCCCGAATTTATCAGAATATTCAGGCAAGAGGGAGCGGGAATGGTATCGGCGATTGCCGGTTGGTTCGGAGCAGTGGCCAGGATAGTCACATTCGTGGATGAGGTAGGGACTCCCCCACTATTCCAGTTGTTTGGATTATTCCAATTTGTATCTGTAGTTCCCACCCAGGTACCAGGAAGCAAGACATTACCCACATTTAAAATACCCGGTGCAGTTGATAAGAAATAGTTATCATTATGGTAGGACGCCCCGGAACCTGAACTACCCCACGGGCCCGTTGCAGGCGAAGATACTGCACCGCCGAGACGCAGTGCGTTTGAAGTAGAATTGGTTGTAAGTGACAACAAAGCCCCGCCTGCTGTATTCAACGGATTGATTGAAACAGCTCCGTTGACAATAATGGAACTGGAGAAAGTTTTGGTACCGGTTCCCCCAAGCGTCAGATTGTTGAAGGTAGGTGTCGCAGAGGTAATTGTCTGATTACCGGCAGCCCCGAAAACTACGGTGCCAGATTCCGGCATGAAAAGAGAAGCTGTTCCGTTCCAGGCTGTTGGACTAACCGAGTTATCATTCAGAGTCGCGGCATCTCCGTTTAAGGTGCCGGCTGTAAGTGTTACATCTCCTGTAAATGTATGGCTTAACGAGGCGATACCCAAATCGAGTGTCCCGCCATCTCCGGCAATCGTGAGCGCGCCTCCGGCTAAATTACCGGTTAGGGTAGCATTACCACCTGTTTTGGACATGGTTACTGCTCCGGTAGTTGTAAAGGCACCTATACTTTGAGGAGCCGTACCGGCAAGGGTAAGCCCTCCCGAGCCAAGGATGGAGAGCGCTCCATTATTGACCAGGTTTCCATTTAAGGTCAACAGATAGGTGGACATGTTTAACGATGAACCGCTGTTCAGTGTAAGCGGAGCGGTGGCATTTAAAATCTTGTTTCCTCCCGGATTAATTGCCCCGGTATTGGTAATGAGCACCCCGCCTGATGCCACGAATGGTGTGATCCATTCAGCACCGGCAGTCCGGGCAGTGGCTGTATTGTATTGGAGTGTTCCACTTGTTCCATAAGTCACAAGGCCACTGCTCACCGTAACAGTTGCAGTTCCTTCCATAGAGAGGACTCCATTTACTGTAGGGGTGGTTGCAAATGTCTTGGCACCACTACCCGATAAAGTGAGATTATTGTAGGTTAAAGGAGGAGCAGTCTGATTCCCTCCCAATGAATAGGCAACAGTACCGGCATTGGGAGTAAAGGTACCGCCAGTTCCTGAAAATAACGTACCGGATGCTGTAAAATTGACGATACTTGAACCACCATCAAGTGTTCCATTGGTCCTTGTCCAGGTACCACTAAAGGAATGGGTCAATCCTGTCCCAAGACTCAATGTTCCGCCTGTGCCGTTTATGGTAAGTCCGGCACCGCTAATACTGCCGGTAAAGGTAGCTACACCTGAAGTTTTAGTCATCGATACAAGGCCGGTAGTTGTAAAACTGCCAATATTTTGTGTGGCAGTTGTCCCGGAAAGGGTGACTGCCGAATTTCCCATATTCCATGAAGCACCATTTCCGTTAATAAAATCGCCTTGGAAGGTAAGGCCAAAATTACTCGTTGCCAGCGTGGCTCCTGAATTAATGTTTAAAGGTGCATTGGAATTGTTACCCATTTGCTTTGCTGCACTCAGGGTTATAATACCTACATTTTTTATCACAACACCACCGGCACCTGTGAACGGGGTGACCCATTCCCCGCCAGTTGTCAATGCTGCAGACCGGTTATATTGCAGGGTTCCTGCCGGACCATAGGCAATAGTACCTGTTGCATTTATGGTTGAGGTTCCTTCCATAGAAAGGGTGCCGTTAACGGTTGCGGTGGATCCGGCAGGAATCGTCTTGACGCCGCTTCCGCTGAATGTTACGTTATTGAAGGTGGTTGTTCCGGTTAAGGTTTGTGCCGCACCGCTGAAAATAACAGTTGCCGTACCAGGATTAAAAACACCGGTTCCGCCAATGGTCCATCCTCCGCTAACCGTTAAATTAACCGGATTGACGGGATCAATAGTCAGAGATGCACCCGCTTGAATCGTCATGCTCTTGACAGATGCTGAGGCAATTGAGAGGGATGAAATTGTTGGGTAAAGCGGCGCTCCTGTTGGGATAATGACATCGGATGTACCATCAGGCACTTTATTGCACGACCAGTTACCTATTGCGTTCCAATCTGTGCTTGATAACCCTGTCCAGACACCCGTCACACATGTTCCGCCCACATTGATAACCCCAGTCGCTGTAGTTCCAAAGCGTGTAGGATCCTGGTTGATTGCGGTTGAAGCTGTCGACCCCCATGATCCGGGGGCTTGCCCAATATTGTTAAAATACAATGAATCGGCTGTATGGGTAAAGGTTCCAAGATTTGCAGAGGCCGCTCCCGGTAATCCGGTATCAATTATATTTAAATCGTTATTTATGGCTGTTGCAGCGAGGAATGTTTTTACTCCGGTTCCTGAAAGTTTAAGGTTATAGTAGGTATTGGCAGTAGTCACACCAGCCTGGAATGGCAGGGTAATGACATTCTGGGGCGCCAGAGCAGAGTATTCGACCGTTCCTGAATTAGGTATAAAATTGGTCAGTGTACCGGATATTGCCCCCGTGGCTGCTGTAAGACTAAGATCACTGGTTCCGCCGTTGAGAGTTCCGGCCGTCAGAACAACAGCGGTGAATGAATGGGTCAAACCGGAACCCAGGTTCAGGGTCCCTCCTGCTCCATTGATTGTCAGGGTGGTACCACCGGTCAAATTTCCTGTTAACGTGGCAGTACCTCCGGTTTTTGTCATTGATACCGGTCCGGAAGTATTAAATGCACCAATACTCTGGTCGGATGTTCCGGTAAGAATCAACCCGCCAGCAACTCCTGAACTTTGTATAGTGGCTCCCTTATTAATCAGATTCCCGCTTAAGGTCAACGAATAGGTCGATGTGTTTAGTATTGCCCCACCCGCGAGTTCAAGCGGAGCACCAGGATTGAACGTCTTCGCCCCATTCAGGGTGATGATACCTGTTCCGTCAACATCAACACCACCGGTAGCAGTGAATGTTGCCGGCCACTCACTGGAGGTGGTCCGGGCTGAAATGCCTGCACTGTATTGAAGGGTGGCAGCAGGACCATAAGCAAGTGTTCCTGTGAAAACATTCACTGCAGTTCCGTTTGCAATCGTAAGGGTATCATTGACGGTAGTTACACCGGTCCCAAAAGTTACCCCCCCGGTAGTTTGCAGGTTCAGGTTATTAAAGGTGCTCCCTCCGCTAATTGTCGGGGTAGAACCATTTAATAGGACCCTACCGGCACCTGGGGTGAAAACCCCGGTATTTGTAAGGTTGCCTGCGACGGTCAGGGTGGTCGCAATAGCAGGATCAGCAATAAAGGTACCGGCATTGTTCCAGTTTCCTCCTAAGGTGAGTGAATTCGGACCGCTGATGTTAAGGAATGCACCTGTTTGAATCGTAACGCTTTTACCGAGAGCCGCCGAATTGATAACCGGATAATTGGACGCACCATTAACCCCGATTACCACATTGGTCAATGCATTAGGTATTGAATCACAGGACCAGTTGGTTTTATCCTCCCATGCATTCGCAGGAGTGGCAACGGATAACCCGGTCCAGATACCCGGAATACAGGTTCCTCCAAGATAGATCAGACCCTGGGAGGTATTTAAAAAGTAGGTATCGCTGGTCCGCGCTGCAGGAGAACCGGTCGATCCCCAGGAACCGGCAATGTAATTGAGGGTATCCAGTCTCAGAACATTGGCTGTATGTGTAAACGCTCCCAGGTCTGCCTTGGCACCACCCGGATTGTTCTGAATGTAGAGACTATCGTTGATGGTTACCGCGGCAGGGAAAGTTTTGACACCACTTCCGGAAAGCTTCAGATTATCATAGAGAATATTCGCAATCGTTTGAGCTGTACCATTGTAATTGACTTTATTCCCAACCGTAGAAGCAATTAGCGTAGTAGATAAAGCAGTCCCCTGGATATTTAACAATCCAGTGGCTCCATTGGTCAGGGTTCCTGTACCCGTAAGGGCTGTACCTACCCCAAAAATACCGTTGTTCGTGTAAGTTCCTGTGAAGGTAACATTTGGAATCGATGCAGATGTTCTACCGCTCAGGGTCCTTGATGTACCTGAAAAAGTATGAACACCTGTGCTTGTTGCCGTAAAAGTTGCAGAGTTATTGGCAAAATTGCCTGCGAAATTGAAAATATCATTTGCCGTTCCCGATACTTCAGTCCATACTGCACCATTGTTTAGGGTAACATCCCCTGTGAGAGACATAGTCATGGCCGTGCCGCTGGTTGCTGACGACCAGTTTACGGCACCTGAAATAGTTGTCGCTCTGGTCACTGTTAAATTCCGCAATATGGTAACTGAAGCTAGCGCATTGACGGTAAATGATCCGGCAACACTCAGACTGGCCGTGGAGGGCGAGGTAATGAGACCCGTGTTGGTAATAAGCAAATTGCCTGGCAGCGCAGCTATCCATTCCGAACCTGCAGTAAACGAAGCAGGTTTATTATACTGGAGTGTAGATGATGCCTGATACGTTGGTGCAGTTGAAGCGGTTGCTGTACCCTCCATCGAAAATACATTGCCAATGGTACAATTGGCCGTAGTTAAAGTCTTTATGCCTGAATTGGAGAAAGTCAGGTTATAAAAGGTTGTGGCTGATGCTGAAAGTGTCTGGTTTCCGGCTGCGCCAAAATTCACGGTACCGGTACCCGCACTAAAGACAGATCCTGTTCCGTTCCATGCCGTAGTACTGACCGCATTTTCATTCAGGATGCTTGATCCGCCGTTTAATGCGCCGGTTCCGGAGGTAAGGGTAATCACCCCGGTAAAGGTATGGGTTAAGGCTGTGCCCAGGTTTAATGTCCCTCCGCCTGTCCCGATAATCGTAAGGGCTGCACCGTTTACATTCCCCGTTAATGTGGCTATTCCCCCGCTCTTGGACATGGTGGTAAGGCCGGTAGTTTTATATCCGGCAATACTTTGAACAGCCATGGCACCATTGATGACAATAGGTGAGCTTCCGGCCGTAAATGTCCCTCCATTGTTAATGAAGTTCCCCCCAAACGTTGTTGAGAAGTTTCCGGTATTCAAGGTTGAACCATTATTTATGGTCAGAGGTACGCCAGAGCTCAGGACCTTTGCTCCATTCATGGTAATTACCCCGGCATTGGCTATGGTAACCCCTCCTGTTCCGACAAATGGCGTAGTCCATTCTGCACCGGTAGTTCTTGAAGTGGCTGTATTGTATTGCAAGGTTGCTGCTGCGCCGTAGGTTGGAGCGACGGGAACCGTGGCACTCCCCTCAAACGAAAGGACACCATTAACGGTAGGCAGTGTGCCCAAATTAATTAACCCTGTACCTGAAAGAGTCAGGTTGTTAAATGAGGTAATACTTGTCCCTGTGATGGCCGGAGATGCCCCACTGAAATTTACGGTGCCGGAGTAATCGGTAAAGGTGCCGTTATTGGTCCAGTTCCCGCTTACGGTTAATGTATTCGGGCCAGATATAACCAGCTTACCCTTGGCTCCAATTGTAACACTATGGCATGCAGTAGCATTTAACAGGATCGGATAATTATTATAGGTAGTTGTACTGTCAGGGATGATCACATCAGAAATAGCTGTCGGTAATATTCCGCATGACCAGTTGTTGGGATTGTACCAGTCAGCGTCGCCACCGACTCCGCCGGGCCCTCCACCAATCCAGGTGCCTGGTACGCAGGCATTGCCGACGTAAAGTATGCCAGGACTCGAGGCCACAAAGTTAGCTGTTCTGATGGCAGCTACGGAACTGGTTCCTCCATAGGAGGTATTTACCGGCTGCGGAACAGAATTCAATGTAAAGGTATTGGAGACAGGATTAAATGACATGAGATCAATTAAAACACCGGTATGGTTGACCGTGTCAGCGATGGCTGACAAATCTGAGCTGATGTTGATACTCGAGGTAAATGATTTTGTTCCGCTTCCGGATAAGGCCAGATTGGCGTAAGGTGTTACAAAAATGGTTTGCGAACCACCCGAATAATTAACTGTATTACCTGAAGCAGTTGCATTAAACGCACTAATGCCTATAGTCCCTGCTATATTTAAAACAGCTGCAGGTCCCTGGGACAATCCGCCGCTCCCAGCCAAAGCAGTTGCAACGTTAAGAGTCCCGTTGTTAATGAGTGTAATTCCATTAATCGTAACACTTGGGATAGAGAGGATTCCGGTAAGTGACTGCGGATTGGTATCAAAGGTCTGGATACCTGAACCAGGGTTAAACAGGGAACTGTTATTGGTGATTCCTCCACGGAAAGTAACTGGTGAATTTGCCGGATTATTCCACGTACCATTGGCTTCGATGGTTGTCAATCCTGCAAATATAAGTGTACCGGTTGCACTGGGGATCTCGATGTCTCCGCTGGTTCCGCTGCCGATAGTCGTGGTACCGGTAACTGTCAGGTTATATCCTCCTGCTGTAAATACAGTCCCGTCGCCTACCAATAGATTACCGTTAATTGTAAGGGTTGAAGCTGGTGTCAGTTGCGAGGAATTACTTAAAGTCAGATTATAAAACGCAGGTATCCCGGTGTAGGTCTGTACCCCCGATCCGTTAAAATTGACAGTACTTGCCCCCGGGGTGAAAGTACCCGTATTAGTCCAGCTGCCGGGAACCGATAAAGTGCCGGAATTTGCAGTAATTGTTCCTGCGTTGATGATGTTTCCGTTCACAGCCAGGGGACCATTCATTGTCAGGGTAGCCCCTGAATTGATCGTAATATTATTGCAAACAGCTCCTGAACTCCCGATTACAGGAGGCGTTGCCACTACCGGGATGATGACATTTGTCCCTGCAAGCGGAACGGTGTGTCCACACCAGTTATTGGCAACATTCCAGTCTGAGCTTATATTTCCGAGCCAGGTACCAGCGACACAAGTTGATCCGGAAACCGTTAATGTTCCCGTTGAAGCTCCAAAGTAGGCCGGAACAATATAATCTGCAGTGGCTCCTGTTCCTCCATAAATACCCGAATCCTGCCCTGCACTACCCAGTGTAAGTGTAACAAAAGTATGGGATAGTCCGTTCCCCAGATTAACAAGTGGTCCTGAATTATTAATAGTCAGATTATTACCACTGATTGCACCGGTCAAGGTGACAATATTTACCCCGCTGTTGGTTAACAAAACATTTCCCGTAGTGGAGAAACCGGCAATACTTTGGGGAGCTGACCCGCTAATCGTGATATTAGATCCATTGGCTGTGAATGATCCCGAATTCAAAAAGCTTCCGCCAAATGTCAGGGCATAATTATGGGTAAAATCAGTATTTAACGAAGCTGAAGAAGCATTGATGTTAACCGGGCCGCTGATTACTTTAGCCCCGTCCAATGTTACCGAACCTGCAGTATTTGAAATAATAATACCTCCCGAACCGCTCCAGGTGGATGGAAATTCAATACTGGTTACCTGTGCGGCATTCCCGTTGTACCGTAAGGCAGCTGCAACTCCGTATGTTGGTTGAGCGCTGACGGACACACCGCTCCCTTCCAAAGATAGGGTATCTGCCACTGTGACTCCGGAGGTGGTCTTGACTCCCGATCCCGATAGTGTCAGGTTATAAAACGAGACGTTCGCTATCGTTTGCGCGGCTCCACTGTAGATAACCCTGGATGTACCTGCAGTAAAAGTTCCGGCAGTACCGATTGTACCGGTAGTCCCCCCGATAATCAGCGTACTTGAACCACCCGCCAAAGTTCCGGCACTTCGGCTCCAGTCACCCGTAATGGTGTGAGATAGGCCAACACCCAGATTAAGGGTTCCTGCACCGTTCATGATAAGCGCAGCTCCGCCTATGTTCCCTGTTAATGTTGCCACACCTGCGCTCTTGGTCATTAAAACATTTCCGGTTGTCGTAAATCCTGCAACAGAATTGGTGCCTGCCCCGGTAATCGTAATTTGAGAACTTCCAGGCGTAAATGTTCCTCCTGTATTGACAAAACCTCCGCCCAGGGTAACCGCATAATTGGCTGTGGCCAGGGAAGCACCGGTAATTGTCAGCGTTCCGTTTGCGACCAGATTGGAACCCAAAGTGGTTGTGCCTGACCCGGTGAAACTGATATTATTAAATGTAGCTGTACCTGTACTGTTGGAAATAGTCTGAGCCCCTGTTCCATTAAAAATTACACTGCTTGTGGCACCCGTAAATGTGCCGCTGTTCGACCAGTTCCCCGATACCGTAAGCGTATTGGCGCCTGAAATAGTTAAAGAGGCTCCGCTTTGGATGGTGATGCTCCTGCAAACAGCTGCTGCACCAATGTTGGGTTGATTCCCTCCTGAAGGGATAGTTACATCCATTGACGCGTTTGGTAAACCACCACACCAGTTTGAGCCTGTATTCCAGTCATTGCTTGTAGCACCAGTCCAGAAACCTGGATTCGAGCAACCGGTTGCAACAAGCAAATCTCCTGTTGAACCCGAAAGAAACCAGGTATTATTGATTATTGTTGCCTGGGTTGACCCCGATCCGCCATAATCGCCGGCCGGCATGAGGGACCCATTGGTCAGGAATGAGTTTGCAGTCGATGAATAAGAACCCAGATCAGCTACCGCACTTCCTGAAATATTTAATGCTCCGGTGATGGAGAATGCACCGGAGAATGTCTTGGTCCCCGCATTTGACAAAAAGAGGTTATTATAAGGCAAAACCGGAATCGTTTGCCCAAGAGGTCCGTTAAAGTTTATAGTACCCCCGGTAATAATCGGCGTAAATCCTGGTAGGGTAATGGTGCCTCCAATACCGATAGTTCCGGTAGCTGATAGGGTAATTGCAGTTTGTGCAAGGCTCAGATCCAGATTGCCGTAATTAAATGCCGGAACAATCTGGCTCGCGCCGGTAAACTGAATAGTGTTCCCGGCGGTAGTCTGTGTGATTGCCCCGGGGACTGTAAATGTCCCCCCAATACCGATTGTCCCGCTTGCCAGGGTAATGGCGGTGGTGGCAGAACCAAGTTTAAGATTGTAATAATTAAACACAGGGACAGTCTGACTTGCACCATTAAAACTGATGGTACTCGTGCCAATCGTCACAGGAACTGCAGGAACTGTAAAAGCGCCTGCAATGCCTGTAGTTCCGGTACCTGCGAAGGAAATCCCGGTTGTTGCAGACGCAAGATTCAGAGTATTGTAATTATCTGCTGGAACACGTTGGCTGTCACCGTTAAACTGAATCGTACTTCCTGTAATGGTATAGGAATTTGTTCCTGGTATGAAAGATCCCGAAATACCGATTATTCCCGAAGAGGGCAATACCCTTGGACCTGTATTGCTGCTGGTCAGATTGGTATAATTAATTGCTGGAATTGTCTGGGAAACTGTACCATTAAAATTGATGGTGTTTCCGGTATTTATTACCGGGACCAGGGGTGCTGTAAAACTACCGGCAATTCCGATCGTCCCTCCGTTCACGAGGGTAATCCCGGCAGTAGCAGATGCAAGATTCACATTATAAAAATTAAAGGCCGGAACAGTCTGATTTGAACCATTAAAGCTGACCGTACTTCCGGTAACTGTTTGGGTAATCGCACCGGGAGCTGTAAATGCCCCGGCAACCCCGACAGTTCCGGAGCCCGCCAAGGTAATTGCTGTGGTAGCGGCACTAAGATCGAGATTATTATAATTATATGCAGGAACAGTCTGGCCTGACCCATTAAACTGGATGGTGCTTCCCGTAATCGTTGCAGGAACAACTGGAAGTGTAAAGGTTCCCGAAATACCGATAATTCCGCTGCCTGCCAGTGTAATGCCGGTTGTGGCGGATGCCAGGTTAAGATTATTGTAATTTAATGCAGGGACAGTCTGGCCCGCACCGTTAAAGCTCACCGTGCTTCCGGTATTTGTATAAGTGTTTGTTCCCGGAGTAAAAGTTCCAGATACACCTACGATTCCGGAGGAGGCCAGTATCCTTGCACCGGTGCCACTGCTGATCAGGTTAAAGTAATTATTGGCGGGTATAGTTTGGGAGCCTGAGCCGTTAAAAGTCACAGTACTTCCGGCACTGAACGTATTTATCCCTGAAAATGCCGGGAAAGTCCCTCCAACCAGGAGAGATCCGGTTCCGGAAACTGTAAGCGTTCCGGCGCCCTTCACCGTATTGGCACTGTTATCCAATGTACCGTCAAGCTGCAGATTCCCGATATTAGCAGTATTTGAGTCAACAGTGATCGTTGCCCCGTTGACAATCTGCACATTATCTCCCCCGGCCGGAGCAACGCCCCCGACCCATGAGGTCGTAGCACTCCAGTTTCCGCCGGTTGCAGTTGAAACGATGTTACGGGACGGGACAGCGGCAGGATACTGAACCCAGGATGCCGCATTCCCGGTGTTTACAGTAATACTCGCCAATAGCCCGGAAACTTCTATTGAAAGCCTTAAACGGTCACTTGCGGCCCATGTTTGTGCAGGAGAAAAGCTAAATGTGGCGGTATAAGTCCCTGTAGTTGTAAACGTGGATGAGTAAGCAGTACTCGAAGCCAGCAATGCACCGCTGGAATTTATGTGCTGTAATCTGAACTGGGCTGAACCTCCGGTTACTGAAATGGCACTCACTGACAAGGAAACCGGAAAACTGTTCCCAGAAATCTGATTCGTCAGGTTACTGTTGGTAATCGTAAAAGCGAGTTCCTCTGTACTACTTCCAAGTGTTAAGGTTGCTGATACCGCAGTACCGGCTGAACCCTGGGCATTTGCCAAATCATAAACATGCGGAGTTGCTGAAGAACTTGTGCCGGGCTGTGTCGTTGTATTTTGAAGGAAAACGGTGCCGGTGTTTACAACTGATGATGCTCCAACATTGACTATCCCGGTGGAGGCAGCGAAATAAGTTGACTGAATATAAGTTGCCGTCGATCCGGTTCCACCATAAATACCGGAATTCTGGCCGTTGGTCCCTAACGTGAGTGTATTAAACGAATGGGTTAACCCGTTCCCAAGACTGAGAACAGGTCCGGAATTGGTAACAGTCAGGTTATTACCGGTTACTACTCCGGTCAATGTAGCCACACTTGTCCCGCTGTTTGAGACCATGACATTCCCCGTGGTTGTAAAGCCGTCAATGGATTGTGTGCCGGCAGTGCCCGCAAGGGTAAAGTTTGAACTGCCTGCCAGTATACCCGTTGTACCTGAGCCTGCCGGATTGATAAAACTACCATAGAAAGTCAGGGCGTTGCCGCCGGTTGCCAGGGTTGCTCCGGAATTAATATTCAACGGAAAATTATGAGTCGCATCCCCAATCTGCTTTGCAGCAGTTAAAGTCACAACACCAGTATTGTCGATATCAACGCCACCGGATGACACAAATGGTGTAATCCATTCCGGACCTGCTGTGAAGGGGTTTGCCGTATTGTACTGTAATGAAGCAGCTGATCCATAGGTTGGGGCAGCAGATAAAGTTGCTGCAGTGGTCCCTTCCATCGAAAGTGTACCGTTGACCGTAAAGTTTGCAGTGGTAATCGTTTTTGCCCCGGTACCACTGACCGTAACATTATTAAACACGATTGCGGCACCTGTAACAGACTGTGTCGCACCGTTTAATATTACTGTTTCACCTGTACCTGTAGTAAATATGCCACCGGTATTGTTCAGGTTTCCTCCGATGGTTAGGGTGGTTACAGCGGTAGCCGCATCTGTGAATGTCCCGCTGTTCGTCCAGTTTCCGCCGACCGTTAATGAATTCGGCCCGAGTACGGTGAGCGAAGTCCCTGTCTGGATTTGCATGCTTTTACATACTGCAGGAGCTGCAGTGGGGAGCGTGCTGTCAATTATTGGGTAAAAACCATTGGCTACAACAGGGATGGTAACATCAACCGAACCGGTGGGCACATGATTGTCCGACCAGTTATCAGCAGTATTCCAGTCATTCGGATAGGCTACATCGCCGCCAACCCACTGGCCTGGAGGAACACTGCCAATAAAGATAGCACCCGTTGAAACAGGGGCAAAATAGGCGCCAAGCGTTATGACTCCCGAAGCTGTAGAGCCGGTACCGCCATAGGTTCCGCTTGTAGCCGTAGCCGGAGCTGTTCCTAAAAATATCAAAGAACCATGCACGATATGGGTATAACTTCCCAGATCTGCAATCGGACTTTTGCTGGTATTATCGACGGTCAGATTCGAATTGACTTTAATTAGGGAATTAAATGTTTTCAGCCCTGCTCCTGAAAGGTAAAGATTGTCATAGGTAGTTCCAAAAATGGTCTGGCCGGCAGCACCATTATAATATACCGTATTACCCGGATTGGTCGAAGCATTAAGGGTTGTGACGGAGCAGTTTCCACCCAGATTTAAAACCCCGGTGGCACCCTGCAAAAATGTGGATGAGCCGCTGGTTGTGGCTAAGGATGCAGTGGCAGTGACCGTCCCATTATTGGTAAAAGTAATGCCGTTTGCTATGGTAAGAAGTGTTGTTGCAGTTATGGTACCATTATTGGTAAATGCACCATTCACATTAAGTGCTGTGGCATCGGTTAATTTCCCTGAATTGGTATAGGTGCCTGAGAAAGTTGCAGTGGGAATTGTAATGGTACCTGATCCCCCGATTGTTTTTGACCCTCCGGAAAAAGAATGAATCCCTGTGCTGGCAGTGAACGTCCCATTATTGGCCAGACTCCCTGCAATGGTGAATGCGGAGGCACCTGTTTCATTCCAACCCCCCCCCTGAATTCACGGTAATATCTCCGGTGAAGGTCTTGGTCCCTGTATTGGCAAGTGTTAAGGTTCCGCTTAGGGTTGTTGTTCCTGTAACTCCAAGTGTCCAGGTGTTTGTTGCCCCGGTAGCAAATGTGGTTCCCGATCCGACAGTTAGATTTCCGCCTACTGCCAACGCAGCTCCTGTGGTAGAAGTTGCCGTTCCGCTTAAAATTAAATTACCGGTAACTGAAGTTAAAGCACCTGTTTTTAACCCTGATCCCGAAATACCCAGATTACTGTAGGCAACAACCTTTATTGCCTGAGCACCTGGTCCGGTATAATTGACGGTATTGCCGGCAGTACTGACAGTAAGGGTTGTAAATGTAGGAACGGTCGTAGCGCTAATGTTCAGCGTGCTGGTGGAGGTAGCGTTATTAAATGAGGTAATGGTACTTGAACCTGAATGATTGACTATTCCGCCAGCATTGTTCGTTATACCTGTAATCGTTCCAGAACCGGTAATATTAATTGTACCGGTATTTGTAAAATTGGCTAAGGCAGTGGTTGTCGTTCCTGTGGCAGAACGGTTGATTGTTCCTGCATTTGTAAGTGTAGTTATGGCACAGGAACCAGATCCTGTTCCGCTTAAATTCAATGTTCCGGATGAACCATTCGTCAATGTACCTGTACCTGCAAGCGCTGTTCCAACAGTGAGTGTTCCACTGTTGGTATATGACCCTGTTACAGTAACGCTTCCAATGGAGGTGGTGGTTGAACCACTTAGCGTATTTGTAGTCCCTGATAAAGTATGAACCCCGGTGTAGGCAGTGAAGGTAGTGGCATTATTGGTCAGATTACCTGCGATTGTCAATGGAGCTGCCCCCGTTTCATTCCAGGTTGCACCGGAATTCAGGATAATATCTCCGGTAAAGGTTTTGGTTCCGGTATTGGCAAGTGTTAAAGTCCCCGCAACAGTTGTTGTTCCTGTAACGGTGAGTGTCCAGGTATTTGTAGCGCCGGTGGCGAAAGTAGTTCCTGAACCCACAGAAAGGTTTCCTCCAATGGTCATGGCAGCTGCCGTTGTAACAGAAGCTGTACCACTCAGGGTCAGATTTGTAACCGTGGTTCCTGCACTTAGTGTCTTCGCACCGGAACCCGAAAGGGTAAGATTGGCAAATGCATTTGTTCCTGTAATGGTCTGTGCTGCACCGTTCAGATTAACCGTGCCGGTGTTTGCGGTGAATGTGCCACTATTAGACCAACCGCCACCAACAACTATTGTTCCCGCATCTCCAAAAATTGTACCGGAATTAATCAAGCCCCCAATAACGGTTAGGGTCCCTGAGAAAGTCCCGGCAGGTGGTGCCGCATTAATTGTGCCACCGTTCGTCAAGCTGCCGTTAACCATTAAAGTAGCTGCCCCAGAGATAGTCAGTGCTGCAGCTGTTCCTGTACCTGTTGTTCCGACAGAAATACTATTACATACCGCCGCACCGTTTATAGTCGGGTATGAGGTTAACCCGTTAGGTATCGTAACATTGGTTATTGCATCCGGGACAGATCCGCAAGACCAGTTGCCGGGTGTTGTCCACAATCCGTCCAGAGCTGCACCTGTCCAAAGACCCGGAGTACAACCACTGGAATTGACATTGATCACTCCGGTATTCTGAAAGTAGGAACTTTGATTGGTCGCAGTAGATGCAGAAGAACCGTAAGACCCGTTGGCTTGTTGAGCACCATTTAAATATAAATTAATGGCTGTATGTTGAAAGGTGCCCAAGTCAGCTACAGTTGAGCCCCCGATCGAAAGATTATTGCTGATTGTCAGCTGGCTTGGAAAAACGGCCGTTTCGGGTCCCGAAAGGGTTAGATTAGAATAGGTAGGAATTGAAGAAACAGCGGTAACAGGAAATACGGTCTGACCTGTGGCTCCGGTATAGTTAACCGTATTACCGGCTGCTGAAGCAGTAAGGGTGGTTATGGTTGTGGTCCCTCCCAGATTCAGCGTACCGGTGGTTCCCTGTACTAAACTTCCCGTGCCTGCCAGGGCCGAAGTGGCTGTAATCGTTCCGTTGTTGGTCAGAACCGAAGGACTTGTAATTGTTAAGAGTGTTCCAACGGTTAAGGTTCCACTGTTGGTATAGCCACCGGTCGTAAAGGTTGCACCTGGAATTACAAAGGGGGTCCCTCCGCTCAAGGTCTTTCCCGATCCGTTAAAGGTATGAACACCTGTTCCTGCAGTATAGGTCGTTGCATTATTGATGAAATTTCCTGAAATAGTATACGCTGATCCTGATTCGCTCCATACAGCCCCACTGTTCAGGGTAATATCTCCCGTGAATGTCTTTAATCCGGTACTGTTATCGGTGTAGGTTCCGGTAATGGCAGTAGCCCCTGACACTCTAAAGGTGTAGTTTGAACCAACTGTAAGGGCTGTACCAGGGTTGACGGTAAGGGTGCCACCAACTGACAGGTTTGCACCGGTAGTCAGGACTGAGGATCCGTTCAATGTAAGCGCTCCGCCAATGGAGGTTAACGTTGAAGGAGTGGAAGCCGAAATGCTTCCGTCCAGGTTCAGATTCCCCGCAACGGTTGTACCACTGCCCATGTTTACGGTCCCTGAACCTGAAAGTGTCAGGGAATAATAGGGTATCGGGGCGATAGTCTGTGCAGAGCCATTATAAATTACCGTACCCGTTCCAATAGTAAAAGTACCTCCGGTAAATATTCCGTTACCTCCGATAGTCAGGCTCCCCGAATTCCCCAAAAGGGTACCACTGCTCATGGTCCAGTCACTAGTAATCGTGTGAGCATATCCACCCAGATCGAGTGTGCCTCCGGTACCGCTTACGGTAAAGCTGCCTCCGTTGATTGCGCCTGCCAAAGTGGCCGTACCTCCCGTTTTATTCATCAAGACAGCCCCTGTGGTCGTGAAGCCAGATAGGCTTTGAGTCCCCGAGCCGGAGATATTTATGTTTGAGCTCCCTGCAGTAAAGGTACCCGTATTGGCAAAACTTCCGTTAATGATTACCGGGTAATTCGCAGTAATCAGGGTTGCACCGGAAATGGTGACAGCTCCGTTAGCGGTTAACGCTGAAGCCAAGGAGGTTGTACCTGAACCGGAGATAGTGAGATTATAAAAAGTAGACGTACCGCTTCCATCGGTAATTGTTTGCGTCACACCGTTAAAATTAACCGTACTCGATCCGCCAGGGTTGAAGGTTCCCGCATTGGACCAGTTTCCACCAACATTCACCGTATTACCTGTCCCATTTATCGTTAAACTCCCGTTATTGGTAAGATCGGTCGAAACGGTCAGAGTGTTGGATCCGGAGATGGTTAAAGTACCGTTATTCACAAGAGTCCCGCAAACCGCGGCTGCACCTGCATTCAGAGTAGGCTGGTTTCCCCCGACAGGGATTGCAGGGATAATCACATTGGTCGACGGGGTTGGAATTCCGTCACACCAGTTCGCTGAATTATTCCAGTCGCTGCTTAAAGTTCCAAGCCAGGTACCTGAGCTACAAGCTATCGCAGTAACATTCAATGTACCGGTAGAAGTTGGCAAGAACCAGATGTCATTTTGGTTAAGTGCTCCCGACAACACACTCCCCCAGGTGCCACCATTCTGAACAGTCCCTGTAAAAGTTAGGTTCAATGTAGTAGAGGCATACGTACCAGGATCAGCCACAACACTTCCGGACAAATCAAGGGTATTGGCGATTGTCAATGCCCCAGGAAATGTTTTTATTCCACTGCCGGAGAGGGATAAGTTGTAATAATTAACTGCTAAAAGTGTCTGTCCGGCACCTGAATAGTTAACAATGTTGTGATTGGTTGTAGCATCCAGCGTCCCGGTATTCGCGGAAGTACCTCCAATAAATAAGGTGGAATTCAATCCCTGAATAAGAGATCCGATAACATCCAGCGAAGTAGTCGCGGTTAATGATACATTGTTGTCCACAATAACCCCGGAACCCACAGTTACCGTACCCCCGGCTACCGTTGGCGTACTCAAAATGATTGTACCTGTACCTGTAAAGGTTAAATTATAGAATGTCGGGTTCGTAGCGGTAATGGTTTGACCACCGCCCCCACCAAAAACAACAGTTCCGTTACCCGGAGCAAATAATGATCCGGTGCCATTCCACGCTGTGGCAGTAGGTGAATTGACATTAAGGGTACTCAGATTGCCGTTTAAGGTTCCGGCAGTGAGGGTTACATCGCCAGTGAAAGTGTGATTCAGTGCAGTTCCTGAATCAAGGTTCAGCGTTCCACCAGATCCGTTAACTGTAAGTGCACCAGCATTTACATTCCCTCCGAAAGTAGCAGTACCCCCGGATTTAGTCATTAAAACATTTCCGGTTGTCGTGAAACCGGCAATAGCCTGCGTATTTGCACCGGTGATTGTAATGGCAGAACTTCCTGCAGTAAATGTTCCGCCACTGTTAATGACCAGGTCGCCTCCAAGGGTCAACGCGAAATTGCCGGTGGCTAATGTAGTACCGCTATTAATGGTCAGTACTCCGTTACTTGTAAGTGCAGAACCTAAAGTCGCTGTTCCTGCTCCCGAAAAGGTAACATTGTTAAAGGTGGCAGATCCGGTGATGGACGGAGCAGTACTATTAAAAATAACAGTACTCGAGGCCCCGGTAAATATACCGCTGTTCGACCAGTCACCCGAAACCGTTAGGGTATTGGCCCCTGAAACAGTCAGGGTCGCACCGCTGTTAATCGTCAAATTGTTACAGGTCGCTGCAGCGCTGATCATTGGGGCGTAGGTTGTTCCGGAAGGGATTACTACATTTGTAGAAGCTGAAGGAACACCATTGCACCAGTTTGAGGCAGTGTTCCAGTCCGTACTTGTTCCTCCCAACCAGGTACCTGAGTTACAACCGCCTGTGACAGTCATTGTTCCGGTAGATCCTGAAAGGAACCAGGTATCACTTTGATTCAGTGCACCTGACGCACTGCTTCCCCAGGTCCCTGAAGGCATAAATACTCCGCCCAGCGACATGGTGACTGCCGTTGATGCAAAACCCGCCGGGTCGGCCTGAGCACTTGCGGTGATGGCTAATGTTCCGCCAATCGCTGTTATGCCGGAAAACGTCTTGGTGCCGGCGTTTGAAAGACTCAGATTATTGTAAGAAATAACCGGGATTGTCTGGCCCCCTGAACCGTTAAAGTTTAAGGTGCTGGTTCCAGGGGTATAAGTGTTGGTCCCCGAAGTAAATGTTCCGGCAATACCAATTGTTCCGGTGCCGGCCAGTATCCTGATCCCTGCTCCGCTGCTGGTCAGGTTATAATAATTGAAAGCGGGGATGGTTTGTGAAACTCCCCCATTGAAGGAAACGGTATTGCCAATTGCCGTGGCTGTAATCGTAGAAATACCGGATGTGCCTCCAATATTCAGGTTCCCTGCTGTCCCCTGGGTTAAAGTCCCTGTTCCGGACAAAGCCGTCGAAGCATTGATCGTACCATTGTTGGTTAAGACAGCTGGGCTGGTAATCGTAAGTAATGTTCCTGCACTCAACGTTCCGGTAACAGCATAAGCAGCACCAGTGCCCGAGAAGGTGATAGATGGAATTAAATTGGTAGTTGCCCCGCCGATGGTTTTGGCTACACCGGTAAAAGTATGAGTCCCTGAATTGGCGCTAAAGGTTGTCGCATTATTTAAAAGGCTCCCGCCAAAATTAATTGAGGCCGCTCCGGTTTCATTCCAGGTACCGCCGGAATTAATCGTAACATCGCCGGTGAATGTCTTTGCACCGGTATTTGCAAGGGTCAGGTTTCCAGTAACCGATGTCGTTCCGGTAACTCCCAGTGTCCATGTATTCGTTGCTCCGGTAGTTAACGAAGTTCCTGATCCGATGGTAAGATTCCCTCCAACAGTTAATGCTGCTCCTGTTGTAGCGGTAGCAGTGCCGCTAAAAGTCAGGTTGCCTCCTACGGTAGTTATGGCCCCGAATGTCTCTGCACCACCACTGAGTGTAAGATTGGAATAAGAAGTTACTTTAAGCGTTTGTCCCGTTCCGGTGTAGTTTACCACATTACCTGCCGCTGTAGCAGTAAGTGTCGATATGCCTGCTGAACCTCCAATATTTAAAACTCCGGATGTACCCTGGGTTAAACCACCAGTCCCTGAAAGAGCTGTTGCCGCATTTATTGTGCCGTTATTCGTCAGCACGGCTGGGTTGGTGACCGTCAGAAGTGTTCCAACCGATAAAATCCCCGTATTGGTATAAGTGGTGCCTGTACCTGAAAAGGTTACTGATGGAATGGTATTTGTAGTTGACCCACCGATTGTTTTGGTTACACCAGTAAAGGTATGAGTACCTGAACCTGCACTATAGGTTCCGTTATTGGTCAGGTTTCCCGCAAAGCTAACTGCAGCAGCTCCGGATTCTGTTAATGTACCATTTATTATTACATTGTTGCCAAAGGCCAATGTAGCCGCAGCACTCTCGGTCAGAGAACCGCCAGTTGCAATGGTTACTGCACCTGTAAATGTTTTGGTTCCTGTTGCAGAGGAAATAGCCAGTATTCCACTGGTTCCGCCACCAACCGTAGTTGTACCGGTGACCGTTAATCCATAACCTGCGGCTGTAAAAGTTGTTCCGTCACCGATTATAAGATTGCCCCCGATAGTTAAAGCGGCAGAAGTTGTAGTTGAAGCAGTTCCGCTTATTCCGCTTAAGTTGAAATTCCCAGCTACTGATAAACCGCTAGCCGCCAAAGTTATTGCACCTGTACCCGACAGCGTCAGATTACCATAAGTGAGTCCGGTAACAGCCTGACTGGAACCATCATAATTAACTGTACTGGCAGCATTGAGCGCTCCCGAAGAGAACGCTGGCATAGTTCCACCAACATTAAATACTCCGGAGCTGGACATAGTTAACGAACCAGTTGCCGAAACATTAAAAGAACTTGCATCCAGTGTACCATTTATGGTCAGACCAAAAATAGTATTTGTGCCCGGAGTATCTACTGTAACCGTATGGTTTGCAGCAATTACAACATTGCTTCCGGCAGTAGGCACGACTCCACCTACCCATGTTGAACCAATATTCCAGAAACCGGTCTGTGCAGATGTAAAAGTTTGAACCGTTCTAAATGTAGCTATGGCACCTGACCATTGCGAGGTCGCACTTATGGTACCATTGGCTGTCGCGGTTCCGAGGGCTGAAGCATTGTAATCAAGAGCATATATGTGGGTATTATTGGTTGCTGTTCCGCTTGTTCCTCCTACCACATTCGAAAAAGAGGTAATGGTAGCGGGCAGTATAGTACCTAAGGTTGCCGTACTATTTGAAAATGCAATTGCTCCAACCCAAATCTCTGTTGCATAAGTAGTTGTTGGTGTAGTCCCGGTACTAGCAGCTGTACCACTCGCTCCGTTATTGAAAATTGATTGATCTAATGCTAATGTACCGCTGTATTCAGCGATAACAGCAGCTGCCCGAAGACTATTAGCCAAAGAAATTGTGATTCCGGTACTTGCACTTTGTACATTAGAGGCATACCAGATTTCGGTGGTGTTTCCCCCTGTATTTGTTGCCTGGGTAGCCCGTACCCAAGTTGCTCCTGCCTGTGTTATACCGTTCACTTGCGCTGCAGCAGTACCATGAGTGGTAATAAGTGCAACCATAGTGTTTCCATTCACAGGTGTTGAGGTAAGTGCGGTCATTGTTATTGAATTTCCACTATTTACGCTTCCTGT
>Ga0364873_10184_pt1 | contig 37424 bp, 30 predicted proteins | sample ExccelAu500001D3_2_FD_206928 | JGI IMG/M metagenome (GOLD analysis project Ga0364873, IMG submission 206928) | Enriched cells from Trout Bog Lake Hypolimnion, Wisconsin, USA - BchlTB.Aug07.5000.01.D3 | ecosystem: Environmental > Aquatic > Freshwater > Lake > Hypolimnion/Profundal zone | place... | reverse complement strand
CGGATCTCATCGGCAATAAGACCGCTCAGCAATGGGTGCAGGAAACCTTGCTGGAAAACCTTCAGGATGCCGGATATGTCAACAGTTATGCCGGGATGAGCGCCAATGGCGGCGACGGCGAACTGGTCATTACTTCGACCATAACTAAACTGAGCTGTGATATTTTTATGGCATATAACGCCACGGTCAATCTAAGCGTTTCACTGAAAAAAGACAAACAGATTATTTTCTCAAATACCTATTTCGGAATTGCCGACGGGGTGCCGTCCACCGGTACGCCGGACGAATATCAGGCGGTAATGAACAATGCCATGCGGAAATGCATCAATGCGATGATGCCAGAATTGTTAGCAAAACTTAAGCCGGCCTGTGATGCGCCAGAACCCGCTAAAGTTCAATGATAGTTGCTAATATCAGGCAAACGACACAAAAGCCGAAAGAATATTTAAAGATTTGTGTCAGTGGCTGTGCTATTTAAGGCGGGTTTTATGATCGTATATTCAGTAATGGTGCCATCTGGATTCTGAACCATAATTTTCTCCACTTTTTTACTTGGGTAAAATCGGGCGATTTTTATTTTATTATTCTCTTTTACTATATCAATAACTTCGCCATTAACAGAAGTCATCATGAGGGAGCCTTTCAGAAATATTCTTATTGTTTCTTTTGTGTTCATCCAATCATTAAGAAATGAATATGGTTTGATTTTGTTCAAATATACTGCTTTGATATACCCGTCTAAATCTTTGGGGTAGCCCAGTGAAACGAGGATGTCAAATGAAATCATTCTTCAGGTTATAATTTTTGACTGCTGAATTCATAACTTTGTTTAAATCATTATTTTCATTCAATTTCCAGTTGTAACAATCTATATATTCTCGTTCTTTATCATATTTATTTTTCGCTTGAATTGAAGAATAAATGTAATCGGCAAGCCCGCCAATGATTACTGCAACACAAATAATCTTCCATATGTTTTTCATATTTAACCTACCATATTAACCTTAGCCGTTACTAGATTATTGTGCAAGCTCTTTCGGATTCGATATCCAGCCGGAGAACAGAATGCTGTGACTTTGATTGTGTACGATCATGAATATAAACGGATGGTCCGCATGAAATTGTTTCGGCGGTAAACTGCATGGCGCACTGCATCCGAGCGAAAAATGTACCGTTGTTGTTGCGGCAGCGGCTTCCGTCCCTTCCTCATGCACATCTACCCACGCATCATGATATATCTCGCTGATATAGATACGGAAAGCTTCCGGTTTCTTGACGATCATCTTGTCGAAATCGGCCTTTTGCTTGTCGAAAGCTGATTTTATGCCCATTTTTGATAGTGTATCTTTAACGTCAAGATGGCTTTTCAGCTCAAACTTAGGCAACAGTACATCGACTTCTCGGTCGAAAGTTTTGCGCTTCAAATCAACAATCATTTTGTTATCGATAATTTCCATCAGTCCCTTGATGGAGATAATATCTTTGGGTAGGATTATATACATCGAGTAAATACCGTCAATATAGGGAATCTCCAGGAATTTAACGATGTCATTTTCGGAGTAGGGGAGCCGTGAACATTGATGCATCATCATTGCCTCTTCTGTTTTTGAGCCTGAGATATGGAAAGGCTGTTTGCGGGTTGAGGCTTTGTCGAACTGACTGTCCCAGTCCGCCTTGAAATAGACGGCATTGACTGAGACCAGGCCGGGTTCGTCAATAACACCAGGCTCGCTTCTGGAGCTAAAATCTTCCGGATTTACGCCTTTTTGAATCTTGCCGTGAGTTTTCTCGGAAATCCATTCATTGATGTCCTTGCTGACTTGTGCTTTCTGTTCGAACTTTACGCGATATAAAGACGCACCAAAGGCATCCTGCACTTCCTTTACATAATCTTTGCGGAAATCAGCATATGTTTCGTCCAGCCACAGAGAATTGGCAAGGCTGACGTCAATTTGCTTGTGCTTTGCGGATGCATTAAATTGTCGGCGCAGGTCTGCGAGTGGTTGAAGAAGTTGCCGCTTATCATCCGGAAAGTGGCAAACGTCGGCCAGTTCTTTTTTAGTATTTCCATCGCTGGCAATATAGCTCATTGCCAGACAATGGAAGATGCTTTGAGGAGACAATATTGTATTCGCCGGGGCATTTTCGCTATTGGCATTATGTTTGAGCAGGTCAACGGTGAACTCATTGATTCGCTTGCTGATTTCAGGAATATCCGGATCGCGGTTTAGCGCCGGACTCGCTCCCAATAGAAAGAGCAAGCCAAGCGAGCAGAGCAATGTAACCGGAGTTGCTTTAAGACGGCACATCTTCACGTTTCCCCACTCGTTCCTCTGTGATATTGTTCTTAAGACTTATGATAAACCTCTTCAATCAATATAATTGCATTTCCCGGTAATCCCAAAGCCGGGATGAAAAAATTTAGTAGTTTTCGGCATAGTTCAACGTTGTCCAACGACCTTGATAATGCTCGAACCTGCCGGAACGGTCACCGTAAAGCTGGTTCCGCCGAAATCCGGGGTTCCGGTCGGGGATGAGATTCTGGTTGTCACCGGCGCATCGGTCGGATTGTGTATTTCAAGGAACGGGCTGTGAGATGGGTCGATACCGTCTTTGACCAATGTCAACTTTATAGCTTTATTGTCAGCGACGAACACATTGCCAACCCAGATATCATTCTTTTTATCAATCGGTTCCTGGAGATAGGCAGTATCTTTCAGCGTCGCAATAAATCTGAACCATTGCCGGTTTGAACTGTAGATCGCGGCGCAACCGTTGTCTTCAATGCCTTCGATCTTTATCGGCAGATCAATGCCGATATCCGGTTGCGGCCCGGCAGAGAACACCGTTTCATGGCCGACGGCCTGAATGGTCAGGAAATAAGTGGAATCAAGCAGTTTTCCGGTTTTGACTTCCAGCGGATAGCCGGGGCCTTTACCGTCCAGATTAAATGCCCGCGACATAACCGCCATTTTTTTACCGTCATTACCCTGATCATCAGCAATATTGGCAGCAATATAAGCATATTTGAGAACTGTTCCGGCTTTTATCGCCTGTCCGTTTTTACCGATGCCGACATATAATCTGCCGGGAACAGCAGCTTGATAGCTCATTTCATAACCATGAGGAACCAGGACGCCGATATAGCCGATCGGGTTATTTACGACCGCAATATAACCGCCGCCGCCGATCTGCCCGGATTTGCTGAGAGGTTTATCTTTGGCCTCTGCTTTGACTACACTTTTTTCACCATCTTTGACAATCAATGTGTTGCCCCAGCCTTTTTCCGGCTTAAACGGCATGGTGATAAAGCCTAGCGGAATCGGTACATTGCCTTGCAAAACCACATCCTTTTTGAATTTTAAATAGCCTTCGTGCCACATGTAATCGCCTTTGTAGTTCCGGATGCTTTCAGCCAGCCGGCGGAAATTCCAGGCAATGTAATGGTCCATCCGGTCCATCGGAGAAATCATGCGGTCGCAACGTTCAAAATATTCATTATCCGACACTTTCCGGCAAATGGATGCAAATGAAGGACTGGGCCGGTCTTTGTTGTCAAACTTTTCCATCAGGGTGTCCATTTTCATATCTACGATCTGAATATTCTGACTGGACAATTGAACATCCATGCGTTTGCCCAGAATTATGGGTTCAGCAGGAGACGGATAGTCGCCAACGCCTTTCAGTTTGACCGAATCACAGGCTTGTCCCTCCGGCTCCGGACAGTCCGGTCCGCCGCGATCCCAGCCTTGAATGCTGAACAGTTCGGCATTTCTGAAATCTTTATTGAAAGGCAGGGATTGATTGCGATCCGGATGCCAGTACATGCCCAGCGAACCGAGAATATTCAAATTGTCGCCGCAACGGGCAAGTCCTTGTTTGTAACAGAAAATCAACACGGAGTTAGAATATGATTTCGCTCCGTTGCCGTCAGTTACTTCAACGACCACCCAGTGCTGTTTGTCGTTCACCAATTCAAAAGGCTGAGAGAACGTTTTGGTTCCGGCGGCAGGCAGAAAGCGGCGCAGAACATCATTGTTGGACGGGTCAAGCAGTTTCACTTCCTTTATCCCTGCCTCGCTATAGGCGTCAATCTGTGCCTTTATCCGCTGCGCGCCGCGGGTAAACTGCCAGTTATCTGACATCTGACCGTTGTGCATCCGCAGGACTACCGGCACATAACCGCCATAAGTGACAAACGCGGTAACGGCTGAGGCTTCAGAAAATGATGATGAAGCACGGGCGTTCAGAATTTTGAAAACACTGGCCACGTTCTGTTCCGCGGTACCGGTCCCGATTCCGGACAGCGCGGTATGTCTGGCAAGGGCGATCTGCGCCGGAGTTTTAATCAGGGTGTAAGGCATGGGCATCAGGCGGCGCAGATCACGCAGGGACAGCAGCATTTCACGGGTGTTGTCCGCAATTAATTTGTCGCCGTCATAGGCATACGGGAAAATATTGTAAAACCACCACATATTTTCTATAACAGCTCCAGCAGCGCCCAATTTTTTGTAATCAATTACGGCAGACGGAGAATAACCGCATATCTCACTATATTCGCCAAAATGATTGACGACTTTTTTGGTGTCATCCCATCTTTGATAAGTATAATTTTTCTTATTGAAAGATCCGGCCGCCCAAACGACTTTTTCGCCCCAGAATGCCCATCTGATTCCGGCTCCATCAGTGAATTCCACGCCGGGACAGGCATAAAAAGTTTTATCTGAATATTGTTTGCAGTCAGCTTTTAATGCGTCAAATTTTTGCAGTGTCAGCAATTCCAGCGGGTCGGTGAACACGATATAGGCCAGTCCGGCGGCTTTGGCCGCCTTAACGTAGTCAGCCACGGAGCCGGTACCGTCAGTATACGAGGTGTGCGCTCCGAGGATCCCGGTGGCCGGTTTTTTCCACCACCCGGCGTCCAGCCTGCGGAAGTCTTTACTGTCCCAACTGCATGATTCCGGGAATTGCACCGGTTTGTACTCCGGCATTTGCGCGGTTCCGAACGCCGAATTGTTGATATTACTGTCTCCCAGCCATTTAGCCAGACTGGCAATCAATTGCAGTCCATCGCTCTTTTTGCCTGATTTAGGATCGCCGGCGCTTTCGACAATATGCGACCAGAATTCGTTGCCGTAATTCTGCCCGGTAAAAACCAGATCCAGCGGCAGGCAGGCTACCCGTCCCTTACCTAAATTCCGTATCGCAACGATTGGCGGAGATTCTTTATAAGTGCCGATTTTGTCAGGTGTCGCGACAAGAACATTGGTTGTCGGATTGGTCAGAAAACTCTTCGCCGACTTCTCCCCGCTGACGATGGTTTCCCATTCCGCACCGTATTTCATTGCCGGAGTTCCGGCTGCCGGGTAATAACTGTTCAGCGGCAGCCACAGACCGCTGACGTTCGCTGCCGCCGGATGCTTTTTTATATTTGCGGTGAAGAAAAATTCTTTAAAGTACGCCGGTTTCAGCTCGTTTTGAGTCTGGTTCTCAAGGTCAAAAATCCCTTCATGAAGAATCTCAACATTAAACGGCTTCAGTATCACGTTCCAATACTTTTCATCCTGGTCATTGGCATACCGGACCGACTGCGGCAACAGCAGCAGACTGCCGCCCTGTTCAACATATTGCTTTAAAGTTTGTCCCATTGCTTCCGCCTGTTTCTCGATTACAGGGGTTAACAGATGCACTCCTTCGCAATGGCCGCACAGCAAGATTACATTGTATTTTTTCAAATTTGCAACGGAGGAAAGCCCCTTATAGTCAATCAATACCGATTTGACGCCATGCTCCATAAGAAACGCCGCTGACTTGCTGTCTTTAACATATTCGACGTTGTATTTGTCGCCGTCATTTTTGGTAATACCCATCAGCACCGGCTTATCTGCGCTATTAACGGCATTGCATAACAGCATAATCGCAAAGATTACACCCGGCAAAAATTTCCATAATTTTGACATTGAACCTCATCCTTTCTTATTTTTTTGCGATATCGCCTTATAAACAAAGAAGATAATTACCAGTACCTTCCCCAGTAATTATCGGTAGCTACTTTGTAATAAATGACTGACCTTTTTCCATCCTCCACATGTCCGTCGCAATAAAGTACGTTTATTGTCGTATTATGACGGAAATCCAAGTATTGAGGGCTGTAACTATAAACACTATAGGAATTTCCTGAATAATTAGCATTATCCCAACTGTCCATCAGCAAGCTGTTCTGACTCATGGACCATCCTGCTTTCAGGGCTATTTGAGTTCTTCGTAAGTACTTATATGCAAGAGGAGCGTTATTGGTTATAATACTATTTATGCCATAACTGATTCCTTGAGGAGTCGTAAAGCCAACTTGCGGGTCCCGCTTGTCATCAGGACACCAGAAGATATGTTTTCTGCCTTCCCTTGCTCCGCCATTAGCCACAGTACCCCGGGCTTGAGCGTAAGTACACGAGGTGTATTTGTTGTCACATAATATCTTATACCATTCACTGGTGTTAGCGACAGTATAATATGCAGGAACCCAATCCTGGTTATCCCCGGCATACGATTCAAATACAGCGCCGAGCTGCTTTAAATTATTAGCACAATGAGTTTTACTTGCAGCCATTTTGGCTTTGTTCAGCGCCGGCAGCAACATTGCTGCAAGAATTGCGATGATGGCCACGACCACGAGCAATTCGATGAGTGTGAAAAAACGATTTTTCATTTCTTTAATTTTCCTTGTTAAGTTAGTATTTCCATTATTTGTTTATTTATAATCTCAATGTCATTTTTTCGGTCAGACAAGAAATTTTTCCCGGATTTATTCTCGCCTTGGGTGGTTTCACGATGAATTATTGTCGTTGGTAAAGTAACAATCTGAATCGGAAGGCCGGGATTATTTATGCGTTGGACGAGGAGCTTGAAAGCCTCTTCCGCCAATGTTTTCTTTGGTAATGCAACCGTGGATATTGGATTCGTGCGATTGGAGAAAAATAAACGTGATTCCACGTCGTCGGCAAATCCGAATAGTTCCACTTCATCCGGCATGGAAACTTTCATGCGCGTCAATTCCTCAAAAGCGCCTATAGCGCCAAGATCATTTAAACACATTATTGCAGTCGGACGCTTTTTACATTTCATCAGTTTTTTCACGCAAGCCGCTCCCAGTTTTTGGTTAAAGAAATATGGTTTTGACTCGAGGCGGTCCAAATCCTTCAATACACCAATCGGCGTAACTGCTTTCAACCCGCTTTCTTTCAATGCGGCTGTAAATCCTTCAATCCGGCCCCATTCGTTGTGGCTGTAATCACGCACAAAACCGATTTCAGTGTGCCCCTTTCCAATAAAATATCGCCCGACGTCATAGCCGCCTTGAAACTCGTCAACATAAACCGTATCAACCGGCATCTTCTCCAACTGTGATGGGATTTGCAGTCCCGCAAAAACGGTTGGAATGTTCTGTTTTAATGCGTATTGCACACTGTCAGCGCGAGCATTGTAATTGGCTCCGTTGATAATCAATCCGCCAATGACATTTCTGTAGAAACTTAATTTTGCCTTTAAATCAATGGGATTAATGTAACTGATACATAAAGGCTCATATTGCCGTTTTTCGTCGTTGCTCATAAGAATCGTGTTCACAAGACAATGCTCAATCAGTTTCCCTGAGTGACTTTCAATTGTTGCTCCGGCGGCGATACCGATTATGGTGAGATTCTTAACATCAATCGGAGGATGTATTTCTTCCTGGACGCTGCCATTGTCAACATAAACTCCGCTTCCTTGAATTTTGCGCACATGACCTTCTCTTTCAAGGATATCAAATGCTTTCTGCAACGTCGGAAGACTACAGTTCAGTTGTTTGCCTAAAGTGCGATAATCGGGCAATAAATCACCTGGAAGATAGCATTCAGATTTGATTTTCTTACGGAAATCATTTGAAATTGATATATATTTGGGTGTATTGCTGCTCATGTTTTTTCTATCTGGCTATAATAACTAGTATTTAACAATCATTTAACACTTTAATACTATTATAGGACTTTCATATCCAGTTGTCAATACCCTCTTTGAAAAATAATCTGAAATTCGATAACTATCATTGCACTCGACAGCATAAGCGTCCAGCCAGCCACATCTGTTGTTTTGTTTTCTGCCGAGTAAATTATTCTTCAACAATAAATAGGAGGATATTTTATGGTCAAACGCGGAGTTGAACTGAGCCGCGCTGGCGCGGCTCAGTTCAATTAAGGATAACCATTCGATAATTTATTGCAATGATTATTTGTCATATCTTTAGAAACAGTTTATATTTTCCCAACACATATAATGAGAAGAGGTACATCATGAAAAGAGCTTTACTGGTAATTGACCCTCAAAATGAATATTTCACCGGGAAGTTGCCGGTTACTCATCCCGCGGACAGCTTTCAAAACATTCTGAAAGCCATTGATGCGGCGGCAAACTCAATTCAAACAATCTGCATCCAGCACACCGTTTCAGAGCCTGGCGCTAAACTTTTCGTCAAAAACAGCTCCGCGTGGGAACTTCATCCGGAAATCACCAGCCGGAAGTTTAATCTGCTGCTGGAGAAAAACTATCCCGGCAGCTTTACCGGCACAATTCTGGAAAAGTATCTGCTGGAGCATGATATTGATACCATCGCCATCTGCGGCTATCTGACTCAAATGTGTTGCGACACTACAGCCCGGCAGGCGTTTCATCTCGGGTTCAAAGTGGAATTTCTCGCTGACGCCACCGGCACGCTGGATTTTACCAATTCAGCCGGCCACGTCACCGCCGAGGAACTGCACCGGGCGATTCTGGTAACCCAGGCCATGCGCTTCAGCAAGGTATTGAGCACCGAAACCTGGATTAATTCGCTGCCCCGGTAACTTTTACTTTTTTATTTTTAGAACAAGATTATATTATATTTAAAGCAAACTCGTACTGGAGCATTAAATGGAATTTATATTTTCAACCGCATTGCTGCTTTTCCTGGTAATGGATCCGCTGGGCAATCTGCCGTTTTTCATCAGTTCGCTGAAAAATGTGCCTCCTGAACGTTATCTGAAGATTATTTTCCGGGAATCTGTCATTGCGCTGATTATATTGACGGTATTTATGCTGGTCGGGAAAGATATTCTCCGCATATTGCAGATTTCTCAGGCGTCACTGGGCATTGCCGGTGGAATTGTTCTTTTTATGATCGCGCTGCAAATGATTTTCTGTCTGCCTATTTTCAGTCCGGCAAGCAACCATGAAGACAAAAAACTGGAAGAGCCGTTTATTGTGCCGCTGGCAGTGCCGATGATTGCCGGGCCGTCCACCGCCGCAATTATAATCCTGGTAAGAGGCAGAGCAGATGCTTCTCTGCTGGATTGTTTTATCGCGCTGTGTATCGCGTGGAGCGTGTCAACCATTATATTGATGTTCTCCAAGATAATTTCCCGCGTCCTGGGGCACAAAATACTTGACGCGTCGGAATCGCTGATGGGGCTGCTGCTTACCGCGCTGGCCATTGAAATGCTGGTCAAAGGCATCAAAAGCGCGTTTTGCCCGGGAATGAATTAAGGAGCTGTCAAGTTTATTTCTTTACAGCTCCTAAGTGCAAGAACTTATTTTTTCTCTTCGGCAACCGCGGCTGGCGCTGCGACTATTTTTTGCAGAACCACCTTCTGCTTCTCATTGAACATTTCCGGGGTGTTCAGGTTAGCTTCCAGGAAACTTTCCCATTCCTCCGGGGAATTGGTATAAATTCTCGTTTTGTCGTTACCGTCATAAGCCACGCTTTTCAAAGCCTTGACCTTTTCATTATCGGCCTTGTTGAACCACTCCAGATTGAGCGGAACTAAAGTCATGGTATCGCCGCTAAGCTCAACTTTCACCAGCACATGCATCGGCAGCACGGTAATATTCCAATACTCATTGTTCTGCGAAGATTTGCCGGATACATCCGCAAACAACTGGTTTTTAAGCTTGAAAAAGGCGATGCTCAAATCAGACCGTTTGTCATTTTTATCGTAAGTAATCAGCGTATTATCTGTAATCTTCCAGGGCGTTATGTCATGCTTTGAAACATCTTCTCCAATAGAAACATTAAGTTTCCAGTAACCGCTGACTTCTTTTAACTCCAGTACTTTGCCTTTTGTGCAGAACGGATTAATCGAATAGATAGTACATCCGGCAGCAATCCCAAGCAGCAACAGCGGAACAATTCTCAATAAATTACGCATTTTCACATCTCCGTGTTAAAATCGCTCAGTGCAACGGCTTCTATTAAATAATATCTCCGGTTTTATAAAATTCAAATATGCATCACAAGCCATTAGAACATATTGGATCATGCACAGCCAACCAGTATCTTTGAGACATCGTCCGGCGAGAGGTCCTCTTTTTCGCCGAGCATGGTTCCCCGCTCTTTCAGCCTGCGACTGATTTTGCCGGCAGCCTCATTCGCATCAATCTTATAGTCCGAAAGATGCGTCTTCATCCCCAGCGAGTTGAAGAACTCCTCGGTCGCATTGATCGCCGCTTCCACCGCCTTACCCTCGGTTTCCTTTTTGAATTCAATGCCGAAAATTCTTTTTCCATACTGTAACAGCTTCATCTTTTTAGCATCCCTGCAATGAGTGAGCAGCCGCGGGAGAACGACGGCTAAAGACTGCGCATGGTCGATGCCATAGAACGCGGTCAGTTCGTGTCCGATCATGTGGGTCGCCCAATCCTGCGGAACGCCGCATCCGATGAGGCCGTTCAGCGCGTTGGTGGCGGTCCACATTACATTGGCCCTGGCCTCGTAATCCAGTGGATTTTTAAGAATTTTCGGGGCTTCCTCGATCAGCGTCAGCAGAATTGCCTCGGCCTGGCGGTCCTGGAGCGGAGCATTCAGGTAGAAAGTCATATACTGTTCGAATACATGAACATAGGCGTCGATGATGCCGTTCACCGTCTGCCGTTCAGGCAGGGTGAAGGTGGTTTCGGGATCGAGGATGGAGAACCGCGGATAGACGAGAGGGCTGCTGAAATACAATTTCTCGCCGGTGGACGACCTTGATATAACCGAGTTGGCATTCATCTCGGAGCCGGTGGCCGGGAGAGTGAGCACCGCTCCGAGCGGTACGGCGGCCTTGATTTCCGCGCCTTTCGCCAGGATGTCCCATGTATCAACTCCATCGTAAAGGGCCGCCGCCGCGATAAACTTGGCGGCATCAAGCACCGAGCCACCGCCGACAGACAGCAGGAAGCCGATCTTCTCCCGCCTGACCATCTCGACAGCTTTCAGGCAGGTTTCGTACAATGGGTTCGGTTCGATGCCCGAAAATTCAAGCACAGACCTTTTTCTCAAGGCGGTAACGACCTGATCATAGACGCCATTTTTCTTGATAGAGCCGCCGCCGTATAACATTAGAACAGGAGTATCCGTCGGAACGAGCTTGTCAAGTTCTGCTATAGCGCCTTTGCCAAAGACGATCTTGACCGGGTTGTGGTATTCGAAGTTGAGCATGGTGTAATTCTCCTTCTTTTACATTAATAATGTAAGATACTCTTGAGTAAGTGATTTTGAAAGTCCGGCGATATATGAAATTTGCCGATTTTATTTCTCAGTTGCTGGCGTTCTTGAAAAGAGGTTATAGATTATTCTCAGACTAATCTTCTATAACTGTTTTCCGGCATTTGGAATTAAGCGCAATATATTGATTACTGGCAAGGGAAATCATGAGAAAGAGAATTATTCAGTCCCACAATGTGCTGCTGTTGATATTGATATTGGCATTCAGTATTTTTTTAATCACCCTGATCTCGCTGCTGATTATTTATAATAACACGATTAATACTTATAAAGCTGTTCTGACTGATATGGTTGAGTCCGATAAGACTATAATTGTAACGCTGGCGGAAAAGGGTTTAAGTGAAGACGCGGTTGCCCAAATTATGAAAAAGTCTCGTGACAGACTGCAAAGCATAGGCAAGACAGGGGAATTTGTAATCGCGGATCTGAATGGCAAGGTGGTCACATTTCTATTAAATGACAATATCTATCCTACTCCGACATATGAACAGATTATGACCGAAAAAGCTGCCACTCCGTTGAAAATGGCGTTTACGGGCAAATCCGGATTTGTCAGAGGCAAGGACTATCGAAATGTCGAAGTATTGGCCGGATATGCATTTGTTAAAGGATTTGATTGGGGGATTGTTGCCAAGATTGATGTGTCCGAAGTCAACCGCCCGTTTCGTGACGCGGCTTATATTGCCGCTGGGCTGGCGCTGTTTTGCATGATTTCCGGTTCAATACTGTTTATTCTGATAACGAATCCGATGATTGGACGCATCATAAGAAGCGAGAATAAATTCCGTTCCTTGTTCGATTCTTCCACTGATGAAATAATGATTGCGGATTTTGCAGGGCATTGTCTGGAAGTAAATGAACCCGCATGTCTGAAGCTGCAATACAGCCGCGATGAATTGATTTCAATGTCTCTCCGGGATATTAATTCTCCTGAATTTCGCGACAGATGTGATGAGATAATCAAGAAACTGCCGGAAATCGGCTTCATGAGTTATGAAACCGAACATATAACTAAAACCGGACAGATTATCCCGGTTGAAGTCAGGACTAAAGTAGTTGATTATAATAAATCCAAAGCAATTTTAAAAATTGCCCGCGACATTACCGAACGCAAGCGGACGGAAGCGGCGCTGCGGGAGAGTAACGCGATGCTGGAGGTGGCTTTATCCAGCATGACTGACGCCGTACTCATTTCCGATGCCGAAGGACGGTTCATAAATTTTAATGAGGCATTCGTAACATTTTACAGATTTAAAAACAAAGCGGATTGTGCCAGAACACTGGCCGAGTACCCTGTTTTTCTGGAAGTATACTTGCCCAACGGCGAACCCGCACCTTTGGATCAATGGGCTGTTCCAAGGGCTCTCCGGGGCGAGATATGCACAAATGCAGAATATACGCTGAGACGTAAAGATACAGGCGAAACCTGGGTAGGAAGCTACAGTTTCTCGCCCATTCGCAATAAGGATAACGCAATTGTCGGTGCGGTAGTTACAGCGCGCGATATTACCGATCGCAAGCGGACAGAGCTGAAAATTCTTAGACTTAACGAGGAACTTGAACAGCGGGTGCGGGACCGGACGGTGCAGCTTGAAGCAGCCAATAAGGAACTGGAAGCTTTTGCCTATTCCGTCTCGCATGACCTGCGGGCCCCGCTGCGGGGGATAGACGGGTGGAGCCTGGCGTTACTTGAAGATTATCAGTCGCAGTTGGACGAGCGGGCGTGTCAGTACATCGAGCGTGTCCGTTCCGAGACTCAACGGATGGGGCAATTGATTGACGACTTACTGCAACTCTCTCGTGTGACAAGATCACAAATACAGAAGGCAAAGGTAAACCTTTCAGCGCTTGCGCAAACCATTGTGAAACATTTACAGGAAACACAGCCTGCGCGTCAGTTTGATATTTCCATCGCGCCTGGTTTGACTGCCATGGGAGACGCCAGACTGCTGGAAATTGCGCTTATCAATCTGTTTAATAACGCCTTCAAGTTTACCGGGAAGCTGCCGCTGGCGCGAATTGAATTCGGCAAAACTATTATTGACGGCAGGCAAGTTTTCTTTATTCGCGATAACGGCGCCGGTTTCGATATGGCATATTCGACGAAATTGTTTGGCGCATTTCAAAGGATGCACAAGCAAACCGAGTTTCCCGGTACCGGCGTCGGTTTGGCAACCGTGCAGCGGATTATTCACCGTCATGGCGGACGGATCTGGGCGGAAGCAAAAGTGGATGAGGGAGCAACGTTTTATTTTACCATAAATGAGGCATCATGAACTCTAACGCAATCCTTCTGGTTGAAGACAGCCGCAGTGACGTCGAATTGACGGTCAGGGCGCTCGAAAAGGGACGCGTAACCAATGAACTTGTAGTTGCCGAGGATGGCCGGGAGGCCTTGGATTATTTGTTTGGAACTGGTAAATATGCCGGACGGGATGTGGCGCAAATGCCTGCGTTTATTCTGCTTGATCTCAAGATGCCGGTCATGGACGGGTTTGATGTGTTGAAACACATTCGCGCGGATGAGCGGACCCGGCTAGTGCCGGTGGTGATACTTACATCTTCGCAGGAAGAGCAGGATTTGGCGATGAGTTATGAGCTTGGCGTCAATAGTTATATTCGCAAGCCGGTTGACTTTGTTCGATTTGTTGATGCGGTCAAAAATCTCGGACTATACTGGCTTGTTCTCAACGAAACGCCGTCAAATAGTTGATTGTTTTTCTTCCGGTTCCTCGTCAGGAAGCGAGTCAGCCAGAAGCGAGTGCGGTAATGATTTTTTTGCTTTGACTTTCAATTCGGTCAGGCGGTGGGCCTGGCCGATGAGGTTGCCGCGACCGTCTTTCAACAACTTCATGGCTTCGGTATAACTGTCATTAGTCTTTTCGATATGCTTGCCGACGTCCTGAAGCACTTCAACGAAAGTTACGAATTTGTCGTACAATTTCGCGCCCTGTTCGGCGATCTCCATGGAATTTTTATTCTGATAATCCCTTTTCCACAGGTCGACGATCAATTTTAATGCCGCAATCAGATTGGTCGGACTGATCAGCAGGATACGTTTTGAATAAGCATAGTTCCACAGTTCCGGATCTTTCTGCATGGCAAAGAGATAGGCTGGTTCAATCGGAACAAACAACATTGTAAAATCCAGACTTGCCACATAATCCTGATAGTTTTTGCCGCTGAGGTCGTCAATATGCTTTTTCATGGATTTGATATGTTCATCCAGGAATGCATCCTGCAATTCTTTAGTTTCGGCAGAGGCAAAACGTTCATAGGCGACCAGGGAAACTTTCGAGTCGATTACCACCTTCCGGTTATCCGGATAAGTGATAATTACGTCCGGCCTCAACAGATTGCCGTCATGATCCCGGATGCTTTCCTGAACTTCATATTCGCGGCCTCTGGTCAGTCCGGATTTTTCGAGGATGCTTTCCAGAATCATTTCGCCCCAGTTGCCCTGGGTTTTGGTCTGTCCCTTGAGCGCATTGGTCAAATTATTGGCTTCCTGGCTGATTTTAGTATTCAGCACGACCAGTTCTTTGATTTTTTCTTCCAGGGAAAAGCGTTGCTTTGATTCTTTATCATAGGTTTCTTCGACCCGTTTTTTGAAAGAATCGAGATTTTCGCCCAGCGGTTTAAGGATGGCTTCGATGTTGGTTTTATTAATTTCAGTAAACTTCTGCGATTTTTCTTCAATTATCTTATTGGCAATATTTTGGAATTCGGTCTGGAATTTAGTCCGGATATCTTCAATTTCCTTATTCTGGTTTTCGAGTTTTTCCTCAAGGAATCTTCTGGCGGCATCCAGCCCTGAAGCTTTCTTGGACAGATCGTTGATAGTCTCGTCTCTGAGTTTAATTTCCTTTTTATACTCTTCGATAGCCGAGCCTTGCGCTTTTACCGTTTCCAGCGAGCTTTCCAGGCTGACGCTTTTACCTGAAAGTTCTTTACTCAATCTTTGAATCTCGTCGTTTTTAGAGTCTATGGTTTCTCTGATTTTAGTCTGGTCGTTTTTCAGCTCCATATACAGGACATTCTGATTGGCAAAGGCGGTTTCCCTGGAAGACAATCTGCCGGTCAAGTCATTTATCTCCTGGGATTTACGGTCAACCGCCAGCTCCGCGGTTTTCAGTGAATCGGTTAGCGATCTGTTCTTTTCGGCTTCGATTTTATAGCTGGTGACGGCATTGTTGAGTTCAGTTTTCAGGCTTTCGCACTCGGCTTTCGCCACGGTATTGCCCGTGAATTTATACTTGGCAATAAACCATGCCGAAATCCATGCGACAACAAAACCGATCACAAGAAATAATATGTTCATACTAAGCGTTTCTTAATTAATTTTATTGATTGATGCGAACTGACCATCATTAATATAACGGCCATTTTACTTCCTGCCAGACAAGTTTGATAAATAGACTTCAGGCCGCGGAATCGCCGTTTGATGATTTTTTGATATGGTACTTGCGTTTAAAGAAGACTTCGGCGATCTTCCAGGAGTCATGAATAGAACGGAAATGCGAATTGCTGCTGCCCCGGTCGTAAATGGCGTTAATCGGGATTTCCGCAATCGGATAACGCTTATTGGCAATACAGGTCAGCAAAGCTTCCAGTTCATAATCAAAACCGTTCGGTTTGATGGTGACGAGTTCATCCAGCCATTTGCCCGGGATGCCGCGCAGGCCGGTTTGAGTATCTTTCAGCAGCGCGCCGGTGAATATTTTCAGGATCATGATCGCCAGAATATTGCCAAGTCGTTTTCTAAAAGGTATTTTGCCGTTCCTGATGGTCCGGCAGCCGAGCACCAGTTGTTCGGGATTCTCCTGGATCGCGGCATAGACTTTTTTGATATCTTCCGGCAGATGCTGGCCGTCGGAGTCGGCGGTGACCACCGAAGTTCCCGGATAACGCCGGATTACGTGTTTGAACGCGGTTTTCAGCGCGGCGCCTTTGCCCCGGTTGAACTCATGGCAGAGAATATCCACACGGTCAAAAATCTCCAGGGCGTCGAAATACTCCCGGTATGCGGGGCCGGAGCCGTCGTCCACCACGACAACGCGACAGCACGGATCATCCAGCAGTTTGCCGATAAGTTTCAGCATATTTTTGTCCGGCTGAAATGCCGGAATAATAATGACAGGATTCAAAACTTCACCCCTTTTTTTCCCAACCGTAAAATCCCAATCAGAACCCGCGAAATCCCCAAAACTGCGGGCAAATAATTTTTAACCCCATTCATTATAACGCTTAAGATGAATATTTCAATACAAAGTTCGAGGAGAATGAGCAAACTGCGCAACCGGCGGGTAATAATTCGGCCAATTTGGGTTGACCTTTGTTTGGGGCGACACGGAGTGTACAACTCAATGAACAGTCCGTATATTTTGGATACTCATCCGTATATTTTGGACATCTTTACTCTACTCAGACCCGCTTTGCACAAACCTTTCTTTTGCTCAGCTTCTGACGACCAGTTAAGGTTTTTTAGCAAGTTATCCCGCGACTGTGCGGGAGCATTTTAGAAATATTGGACAATAGTTGAACAGGATGCTGTCGAAGATTGTCCAATAACTCGGAGAGTTTAGAGACCAGTTGGGCATAACGCATTTCAGATTTTTATAAGATTTTCAAACAACTTCTTAGACAACCGGTTAAGATTGTCGTTAACTGGCAATTCCGCATTCGCGGGAGACCCACTCCGAGACTTTAGACAGCCGCTGAGCAGAACCATGTGTTGCGTTCTGTCGCAACCGGGATCGAAATAGGTTGCCACGGAGGTCAACCCCATAGCTATCAAGTTAAGGAATTTTGAACTGAATATCCAATAACGCGTCCCGCAAAGCGGGATCCCGCGGCTGCGGGAAATATCCAATGTCCAAGTTTGCTCCAGTCCTTCCCCGGTTGGAAATTGAGTGTTGGATATTGGGTGTTCAAATGAGTTCATCTTGGGTTAGCTTGATAGCTATGAGGCCAACCCTTCAAGTCTGACGCACCCCAACCCCACTCCGAGACTTTAGACAGTCGTTGAACACAAACGGTTTAAATTTTCAACTGCCCATTCCTGGACCCACTCCGAGACTTTAGACAGTCGTTGAACACAACTGTTTTCAATTTGTTCCCGCTATTCACCATTCACCATTCACATTCTTTATATTCTACACTCCGAGACTTTAGATAGCCGCTGAGTACAAGTTCTAAAGTTCTGGAGTTCTAAAATTCTAAAGTTTATAAATCCGTTTCTAAAATTCAAAAATCTCATGCACTTTAGAATTTCCGCACTTTAGAACTTCCGCACTTCCCCTTACATTCCGAGCCATTGGATAGCCGTTGAACACAACAGTTTTCAATTTTAACCACAGAGGTACAAAGTCTCAGAGAAAACTTTTTAATTTTGTCTTTGCTCTATTCTGAATCCTGACTCCTGTCCTTTTACATATAGTAGATTTGTCAATCAAAAAATGTGCAAAGGATTTAAAGTAAGGATGTTAAATTAATTTTTGTGAAGAAATTATCTCGCGCTTTCGCAAAATCATGGCTGCATGGATAAATAAACGGCTGGCAAATCCTCCAAATATCGGAATCGGAGCGTGGGTTATTATTCAAATATTTATGATGATATGCTTATTTACAAAACAAGACTTGCAGAATGCGGAGTTTGACACTATATTTAGTTATATAGCTAAATATGGAGATATTAAAAATGACAGGTTTTGATAAGACATTACAGGTGAATAAGGCTTTGGCGGACGGCAACCGGCTTAAAATAATCGCGGCCTTGTTGGCGTATGATGAACTTTGCGCGTGTGTAATCACGGAATTTCTTGGAATTGCCGGCGCTACCGCATCGCGGCATCTTTCCATCCTGGTCAATGCCGGATTGCTGGAAAGCCGAAAAGATGGGCGCTGGATATATTACCGGCTGAAAATTGAAGATACTCTTTTCTGGACATGGCTGAAGGAAAGCTTGAAAGATAAGGCGGCTTTAGACGGCTTGGCTGAAATAGTTGCAATGCCGCAGGAAGATATTTGCCGGAAGCAGCGTGGAATCAATTGCTGTCCCGTAAACAGTAAATAACCGGGGATTTTAATGAAGAAGCTTAAAGTTTTATTTCTATGCACGGGCAACTCCTGCCGCAGCCAGATGGCGGAAGGTTGGACCAGAAAGCTGAAAAGTGATGTAATCGAACCATATTCGGCAGGGATTGAAACGCATGGACTGAACCCCTATGCCGTCAAGGTCATGGCGGAGGCGGGAGTTGATATTTCCAGGCAATACTCGAAACATGTGGATGAATTAAAGAATATTGAGTTCGACTATGTAGTTACCGTTTGCGGTCACGCGCATGACAATTGTCCGTTGTTTCCAGGCAAATCGAAAGTCGTCCATGTCGGTTTTGATGATCCGCCGAAGCTGGCGAAAGCCGCAAAAACTGAAGAGGAAGTTTTGAATTGCTATCGCCGGGTACGGGACGAAATACATAAATTTATTGCTGATCTCCCAGGCAGTCTCAAACAGAATTAATAATAAAGAAGGTATAATATGGCACATCATATCGCACGAAAATTATCGTTTCTCGACCGTTACCTGACCTTGTGGATATTCGGAGCAATGGCGCTGGGTATCGGATTGGGATATTTTATCACCGGGATTGAAGATTTTGTCAATATATTCTCGGTCGGAACCACTAACATTCCCATTGCCGTCGGGCTGATTCTGATGATGTATCCGCCATTCGCCAAAGTCAGATACGAAGAGATGGGGGATGTATTCAGCAACAAGAAAGTGCTGGGGATTTCCCTGATGCAAAACTGGGTGATCGGCCCGGCGCTGATGTTTGTGATTGCAATTGTCTTTCTGCGCGGTTATCCGGAATATATGGTCGGGCTGATTATGATCGGTTTGGCCCGCTGCATCGCTATGGTCATTGTCTGGAACGATCTGGCCTGCGGCGATACCGAATACGCTGCCGGACTGGTTGCTTTCAACAGTATATTTCAGGTGCTGTTTTTCAGCATTTACGCCTGGATTTTTATTACTGTTCTGCCGCCGCTGTTCGGGTTTAAAGGGGTAGTGGTGGATGTCAGTATCGCCCAGATTGCCAGGACGGTCTTTATCTACCTCGGCATTCCGTTTATCGCCGGAGCGTTGACGCGCCTAATCGGGGTGAAGCTGGCGGGGCGCGAAAGATATCATGCTTCATTTGTTCCGAAGATCAGTCCCATCACTTTGATTGCATTGCTGTTCACTATTGTCGTTATGTTCAGCCTCAAGGGGAAACTGATTGTGCAGATTCCGATGGATGTGATCCGGATTGCAATTCCTCTGCTGGTATATTTTATAATCATGTTTCTCGTTTCTTTCTGGATGGGCAGGAAGGCCGGGGCAGGGTACGGCAAGACAACGACTCTGGCCTTTACCGCCGCCAGCAACAACTTTGAGCTGGCAATTGCGGTGGCGGTGGCCGTTTTCGGGCTTAATTCCGGCGCCGCTTTTGCGGCAGTCATCGGTCCGCTGGTCGAGGTTCCGGTGATGATCGGGCTGGTCAATGTAGCGTTGTTCTTCCGGGGTAAATTTTGGAAATAATGATTTTTTGATTCGATATCGTGTTTTTTTTCCATACGGAAAACTTTCAAGTTGAATTTTAGGTTACAGTATATATATTTCTCCTTCGAGTAAGATAATTCGTCACCAGGATGCCGATTATTTGATTGCAGGAGAAAGTTTCATGAGATTGTTGCCGGGGAGAACTTCCGTGTTGAGTATTTTGCCGGATGTATGGAAATTTCCAACGCCGGCGGGAATGAGAATTGTTGATGTCAGAAATCTTGACGATTTAGTTGAACATGCCGATGCGTGGGCTGAACTTTTTTCCCAGTCAGCAGGATTAACGCCGATGCTTTCATATCCGTGGATGAGCGCATACTTTAAAAATAAAGTAGCTTATCCGGAAAGCTGGCTTTGTCTTTTTGCCTATGAGGGCAAGCAACTGGTTGGCGTTTTTCCGCTGATTGCCGGTTATGCATATCGGTTTATCAAATATTCTCCGCTGCTTTTCAAATTGCCGTATGATATCCTGCATACCAAGTCGGTTGACGCCTTGACGCTTCCTGGGCGGGAGGATGTTTTGGGCGTGTTTTTCGATTATCTATGCCATATTCCTTCGGTTTATCCTTTTTTCAGCTTCAAATATGTTCCGGCCAATTCTGCTTCAATGATTTACTTTACTCAGCAAAAAAGGAAAATGTGCGTTATAGAGAAGCCGGCGGGATTTCAAAATATCCTGTCGCTGCCGGACAGCGCGGAAAAATACCGGGCGGAACTGTCCTCTAAATTCCGGCAATATTTGAACCGGAATACCCGAAAACTGGATGAACTCGCGAATGTAAATTTTAGAATTTGTGACAATAATTCTCTGCCGCGTGAAAATATTGCGCGCTTTCTTGAAATAGAGCACAAGAACTGGAAAGGCCAGCAGTCAAGCTCACTGAAGTCAGATCAAACCAATGCCGGTTTATTTGCAGATGCCGCGGAAAAATTTGCCGCTTATGATATGATGCATTTTAACTTTCTTGAAGCTGACGGCAAAACAATTGCCGGGCAGTATGCCATCAGAGCCAACCGTTCTCTATACGTGCATAAAATCGGTTATGACGAGGACTATGTCACTTTTTCTCCGGGCAATATGCTGTTTAATAAAGTAATAGAGCATGCTTGTGATTCGGGAAAGTTTGATGAATTGAATTTTATGTCTGACAGCCAATGGCAGTCGAAGTGGAATGTTGAAAAAAAGCCGTTGTATAATCTGCTTGTTTTTCCTAATAAAAATGCCATATCATCACTTCTTACTCTATTTATGCGGTCCGGAGTTGTTCAGAAGTTACATGAGCGCCTGCCGAGCAGGCAAAATGCGAGAACTGATTGATTGCACCACGCTGAAACAGAAACGGTAAAATTTTATAAATGGTCAATTGAAAAAGTAAACGCACATTTGTCATATTAAACGCACGTAACCTAGAGAAAGTCGTGCGTTTAGTTTGACAAACGGATAAAAAAGGGTTGGATTTTTCTTCTCAAGAGATAAAAACGCATGTGCTTTGTGCTCTTACTCTGACAAAAAAGACAACACGCCCCCATGGCGTTACGCTCAGACGGTTTTTCGGACACACTAAACGCACACCCAATATCTTGCCCAAATTATTTATCGCCAAGTTATCACATTTTCTCGAAAATGCAACCGAGTTACACACAGTTCGCGCTCCAACTCCGACGAGTGAGGGACCCATTCTCGTCGGAGCGCGCTCTATGCATAACTCTCGCGATGTGACAATATGTGTTTTGTCAGATTTAATGCGCCCCCCTGTTTTTGTCAAACTAAATGCAATTGAGGAGTTGGGAGGGGGTGCGTTTACTTTTTCAATTTTCTAAATTTTATAAATATGAATAATGTATGCGTACCGGGTTGATTTTTTGCTCATAACTGATTATTATACAGGGAAGATTAATCATTAATCAACTTGGAGTTGGAGAAATGGATAGAAAGAGAATTGAGCTGGACAATTTTAATACCGATATCTTTAAGATTTTGAATAAAGGCTGGATGTTGTTGACCAGCGGAGATGCAGGAATCGGCAAGGCTAACACCATGACTATAAGTTGGGGCTTCATGGGGACTATCTGGTTTAAGCCGGTGGTGATCGTTGCTGTAAGGCCGCAACGTCATACCCGTGAATTCATGGAAGAATACGATAATTTTACGGTCTGTTCACTGCCCGATGATAAGAAAGAAGCGCTAAGTTTCTGCGGCGCCCATAGCGGCCGGGATGTTGATAAAATTAAAGAATGCGGCCTGACCGTGATCCCTTCAGAATATATTTCGTCTCCTGGCTTTGCCGAAGCCGAACTGATTATTGAATGTCGCGTGATTTACCAGAATGACCTGAAAGGCGAGAACTTTCTCGACAAAAAGATTATCTCCCAGTGTTATCCGGAAAGCGACTTTCACCGTACTTATTTCGGCGAAGTCATGAAAATTTCCGGTACGGATAAATATATTGCTTAATCTTAAAGGGGAATGATTATGAGTATGCCGGTAACCACGACTTTTACGATTGAAGGATATCGTATCAGGGAATACAAGGGTGTTGCCCGCGGAATCATTGTGCGGTCACCAACGATTGCGCAGGGAATTATGGGCGGGTTGAAAAATATCATCGGCGGCAATATCGGCTCCTATACCGAGATGTGCGAACAGGCCCGGCAGCAGGCTTATGATTTGCTGTTGCAGCACGCGCGGGAAATAGGGGCGAATGCGATTGTCGGGATGCGTTACGATGCGTCGGAAGTAGGCAGTCAGAGTTCCAGCACCGAAGTGCTTTGTTACGGCACCGCCGTAGTCATTGAACCGGAGAACAAATAGAATTTATTACGGAGGAAAGATATGAAAAAGTTATTGCTCGTTATTTTCATCACTTTGAGTTTGGTTTCAGTTCGCGCCGCTACCTATCAGTTAAAAATAACCCCGGAAGATGTTTTTTCGGTCAGTGATACTAATGAATGGAGTGTCTCGGTGACCAGACTGCGGGTGCTGGACGTTGCGGAAGTTACGGTGACGCCGAAAAATAAGAAAAGCTTCATGCTGATGCTCTATTTTATGCGCGATACCGACGATCGCGGACTGTTTGATACCCCTGAGAAAATGAAGATGGCGGTGATGGAATCCAGCCAGAAGTATGTTATTGACTCGGTCGAAAAAAAGGTGAATCTTGAGAAGTTCAGCACTAAGAGTTCATACGGTTTCAGTGCATGCTTTACCGACGCCGACCTGGCGAAACAGAAAGACGTTCCTGTTCCTGACGGGCAATTTAAGTATCTGGTAAGAGGAATGATCCGTTTATCTCCGGATACTGCGCTGGGATTCAGGATTTGCACAAACGACCTGAATTCGGAAGAGACTAAGTCAATCGAAAAATATATTCTTTCTTTCGTCAAAGCTCTCTGAATAAATTGCTGGTCGTCTGCAGGGCGGGCGAAATTCTTATACACGTCCTCTGACATGGCCGGCGCAACAACAAAACCATTTTGGACGCCACTCCTGCATGTTCTGGACACCCCTTTCGCATGTATGTTTGGGCCTTGCTTTTGCAGATTACTGCCGTAGACATGATTTGAATTTGAAAGTTGCTTCGAGATGGCGCATCCGGCTTCGTCCTGATTTTTCCGTTTCAGAATCTCCGCTTGAAATCGTTCATCTGCCCATGCCGCCGGCACCGCCGCCAGCGCCGGAGCTCCATCGCGCTGGCAGTTCCGGCATCACCCTCGATACGGATTTCAATGTTGAAGCGTTGCAGCGCGTCCTGGCAGTGCTGGAGTTGCGCTGATGCTGCCATTGTCCGGAGTCGTGAAAATCTATTACTGCCGGACTCCGGTTAATTTGCATAAGTCGTTCGAATGTCCCTAATGGACGGGAGGCTTCCGCGACTGTTTATTCTAGGCTATGGCCGGAGATTCTTCGACGGCCTCATCGGTTGTTTCGCAGACAACCTCTGTTTTCTTATCGTTGTCGGAGAGAGACAGGAAAGTGTCGATCTTAGTGGAATATCCGCGCTCAATGCGGCAGAAGAGCCAGATGACTCCCACCAGCAGGAAATTAGTGATAACCCGCACGATTCCGAAAGCCAGAGTTCCGGTTTCCATGTTCATCGAGATGGATACCACGATTTCGGCTATCCAGATGCCGAAGAGGATGAGATACTGGCTTCCAACCAGCAGCAGGACGCCATGATGCGGAATTCCATTTCGCAAATGTTTTCCTGCCTGGGCTGCGACAATGTCCTTGAGGATAGACCTCTTTAAAACAATCCAGCACCACCAGATCAAGATGGAAAGCGGCAGCACTAATATGCCATACCATTTAAAGGCGAAGAACGCGTGTTTGGTATACATCCACCACATGATGCAGGGGGTGGAGAGTACTGAAAGCATCATTACGCCGTCGAAGAAAAGAAAGGCGATTTTCAACCATTTGAACTGCGGGCCCACCGTCGAAGTAATGGGCATCTCCTCGACGCCTTTCGGACTCCAGGGAGCCGGCGGATGGAAATGGCTGTCTCCGCCCAGCCGGAGCCATTCGAGATATACCAAAACCAGGAAGGACACTGCTGTCGCGCTAAAAGTGAAGTGCCAGACAAAGTTGAAACGATAGGCAAAATCAGAATTGTGACAAAACCATTTCATCGTATCGATGAAGAGTCCGGCGGCGATGCCGGCGCCGCAGTTGCAAACGTATCTGAACATTTGCTGTGCCGAGCAGAACTGCCCGAACCTGGATTTGGGAAAAAGCCTCATATCGCATGGCATATCTGCAACTTTGTTTATCGCCCCAAGCAGTACTCCAGCCAATCCGCTGCCAAGACTTATCCAAAAGAAGTAATCGCCGGGTAAAGTTACGAAAAGCCAGACACCAAGAACAAGTTGTCCGATCAAGCCGAATACCGCCACATAAACGGTCAGGCGCAGCGGATGCCACCGGTCAACAAAGGAGGCCATGAACACTATCGCCACGATCACCACGATTGAAGTAATGGCGGTCAGTTTGCCGATCTGTTCGAGCGAAAGCCCCATCTCCCGTTGAAAGAAGATGTTGAAAACTCCGATACACGTGGCAATGGTGCCGAAAGCCGCGTATGCGAATCTTAGCCAATAGAATTTGTGGGAGAAGGACTCCCTGAAGAAAGTTTTCAGCGCTGAGAATCCTTTCTTCTCTTTTTCGGTTTCGCCTTCCATCGGCGGGTATTGGCCTTCTCTCACGAAGATGCTCATGATGCCGAAGCCGACAAAATATAGAACCGCCACCCCGATAAATATCTCTCGCATGTAGCTTTCGGCATATTTGAAAATAAACCAGTTATACAAAGCTCCAGCCCCGATGCCCACGATGCGGAATGCCCCCATAAAACGTCCAAGAAACTCCGGCGGGACCACATCATTAAAAAGATACCAGAAGACTGAATTGACAAAGAAGTCGAAGAATTTGAACAGCACCAGGAATAAAGCGATCAGCACGATGGTAACGGTTGCGGGCGCATATTCGCGCAAGGCAGGAGAGAATTGCCGCAGAAGTGCGGTGATGTCATTGCTCCAGCCCATAAGCGCGAGAGAGAGGCACAGGAATGGCATTGTGAGTATGATGAAAGGGATGCGGCGGCCCCAGCGGCTGCGGTAACGGTCGCTCTTGAAACTGACCCAGGGGCCAGTGACCATGCCCAACGCGCTTGGCAGAGAGGTAAGACAGATTCCCATCAGCCAGTTGGGGGCGCCAAGCTCCTTGAATTTCAGCGGCAGGATACTCGGGACAACCGTTTCCAGCAAAGTGAAGCAGAAATCGCCCCATAGCAGAAACGCGAAAAGCGTGGCAAGTCCGGCCTTGCCATAAGTCAAAGTACCGCAATGCCAGGTCTTTGAACCTGTAACTGCATTTGGCGTATTCGATGACAAAATCTGCATTTAATGTACTCCCAACCGGTTATTATTAAAAATTGTGACCCAGGCATTGCAGCAAAGTCATTTGCAGCATCACTCTATTCACTAATTTCATCCTGTGCTCCATTAAGATATCTTCAAAACTGCCGTTAAAAGTTATCACCTTGATTCCGGCTGCCTGGGCAGAGGCAATGCCATTGGCGGAATCCTCTATCACCAGCGCCTCCGCCGCCGCAACTCCCGTCTTTTGCAGCGCCAGCAGATACGGCTCAGGCGAAGGTTTATGGCTGCTCACATCATCTCCGGTTATTACGACCGTAAAGATGCTGTCCAATTTTTCTTTTTTGAGAATAGCTTCGACTTCACTCCTTGATGATGATGACACCAGCGCAACCTGATATCTCTCCCGGCATTTGTTCAGAAACTGGTCACGGCCCGGAGGAACTTCGAGTTCCTCGGAATTCAGCAGATCAAGGAATATCCGCTGTTTTTCCTCCAGCAACATTTCCGGCGAATCGCTCAGCCCCAAATTTTTGATTAATTCGGCTGCGATGACATTATCGGAGAATCCGGCGTATTTCTCCGGCTTGAAAAAATCAGGAGACTCGATATTTTTTGCCTGCAACAAGGCTTTCCATGCGTTACAATGGAGATATTCGCTGAAAACCAGCACCCCGTCCATGTCAAAAAATATTACTTTCAGCGCCATTCGGTTTTTCCTTGCAATTTAATTAATCTAGATTATCCATTAGACCGATTATTCTCCTGTTAATCTCATCTGGAACTGTACGCCAATTTGCAGCTTTTTATACTGTTTTTCTGATAATCAGCTTGGGGGAAAGAAGATAATGTACATTATCGAGTTTTTCCCCTTTAATTCCGGCGACGCAGATTTCAGCGGCTTTTTCGCACATGTTTTCAAAAGGCTGCCGCACTGTAGTCAGCGGCGGCGAAGAATATTCCGAGAATGCAGTTCCGTCAAAACCCATTATTCGAATCTTTTCCGGACATTTAATCTGCAAAGTGTTAATTTCGCTCAACGCGCCCAGCGCCATCACGTCTCCCATCGCGAAGACGGCATCCGGGAGTCGGCTGGAGGAAACCCAGTTTTTTATTGCGTTAGCTCCTGTTTCATACTGGCTTTCTGAAGGTTTCCTGAAATAAAAATCCGTCTTTATATTTATAAAGGACTTTAAGAAGTTTCTACACCCTTCCAGGCGTTCTTGAGTATACTGAAGACTTTGTAGATCCCCTATAATTCCGATGCTTGAAATCTCCTGTTTCAGTAAAATATCCAATCCCATTTCCACCCCTTTAACGTTGTCAACTTCAACAGAAGGAAAAAGCTCGTCCTTCATATTGCGGCCAAGTACGCAAAAAGGCTTGCCGGCAAATTGGCCTTCGGAGCAGAATTCAAGAATATTATCATCCGGTATGTGGAGAATAAAAGCTTCAGCAAAACAATCTTCAAATCTGATAATATGTTCCTGGGCAAACGTTCCGGCGCCATATAAATCAAAAAGCATCAGACCGTACCCATGTCTGCGCATTGACAAATTTATGTTCCTGATGATTTCTCCGGTATTCGGGTCGGAAAGGTCTGAACTTATAAAAGCAACAAGTCCGCTTTTTTGCGAATTGATAAGCTTCCCCCAGATGCTGGGACGATAGTTCAGTTCATTGATCGTATTCTGGACTTTTTTGATGGTAGCTTCAGATATCCTGCGATCTTTTGCGCTTCCGTCCATAACCCAGGTGACAACCGCTTTCGACACTCCCGCCGCGTTTGCCACCTCTTCCCGCCGTATTTTTCTTTCTTCTGCCATATTTTAAATTACTTTCAGGTTAACCTAGATTAATTATAATGCAATCTTGCCTTTCTGTCAATACTGCAAATATCTATAGCAGCTAAAATTCCACAAAATTTTACATAATCAGGCCAATATACGAGAAAATTACAATTATTTAATAAGGATGAACAGGATTTTTCGTAATTCATTTCCTATCCTGTCTATCCTGTTTTTGAGATTGCATAACAGATTCTTGGCTATCATGCATGTGCCGTTAAGCCATTGGGCGATGCCAAATCAATCATTAACGCACAATCAATTCAGGGATTCCTCCCAGTCCAAGCGGCCGCAACTGATATGCGGATTTGAAATGGGCCGGATCCGACCATGGTATCTTGTGATGCAGAGGGCCAATGAGATTTCCCAGGGTAGAAAAAAGATCGGCCTGGATAACGTTGGCTCCCTGATGCAGAAACTCCGTGCAGTCAGCTTCAAAAGGTTCGCACCACAGATGGCGCACGTGTTTGCCGTTCACGGAAAGACGGATTCCCTCACCGTCAGGGTTCGGAAATTTCAGGATATACCGCCTTCCTTTTTGTATTTCCTGAATTGTCATTTTCTTTTCATAACGGACGGTTCCGGAGTAAAACGGCAAGCCATGACGCGACAGATCCGCGGACGGGTCAGTCGGCAACGGGGACGCCGGAAGAATACCGGTAGCTGTTCCCTTGCAGAAGGCATTAAAATCGCCGATCAGATAAACGTTCTCAAGTTCGGTTCCATCCGGAGTAAAACGCAACGTTCCGGGAATTGTCGGACGCACCCAATTCAGCCGGCAGTCAATCCGGTTCAAGCCGGAATGCACCGCTCCGTTCAAATCCACTTTTCTGAACTGCCGATCCAGCCAATACTCATGTTCTGAAACAGTTAAATCTATGCCGTTCGCCTTGAAATCCATCATCGCGGCGGGATCCTCGATGACCAGCGTCATCGGCGGCTTCTTCCCTGGGGGCAGATCAGCCTTGAATTCAAAACGCAGATAGATCGGCCAGTCGCGCCACAAGTATTTATTGTCAAAGGACATTTCAAGCAAATCATGAACATTCGGCAGGCTCACCAGTCCTCCACCGCCGGCAATTCCCATTGGCGCGGACCACGGAGACTGATGGAACTTCACCCGGCAACGGTCAATCAGCAGGACGTTGGGATCCAACCGCTCAATCTTCCATTCCCCGTCAAGCGCCTTTTTCTGAATCTTTTGGGGAATGGATTGAAGTTTCCTGACCGGGCGGCTCCGATCAAGCATCAAAAGCAGTGAGCCTCTCTCTGGAATGTTCATTTCGAATGTAGTCCGCCCGTCTTTCGAATCGGCAGGAACTATCACAATGGAAGCTTTATCCGCATCAAGACATTCGACTGCGCCTTCGCCTTCCAGTGAAATTTTAGCTAGAAATGATTGTTCCGCGCGCCCGAAAGTCAAGAAATACAAGTCTTTGTTGCCATCGACACGATGCTGATAAATCAGTTCCTCGATCAGCTTACCGTCGGTTTTAGTTATTTTCACATCGCAACTCACCGATGCAAGTGATTTTCTGAGCGCGGGTAACGTCGGTTTCTCAATCCTGGTAACTGCGCAACTAGCAATAAAAGTCTTTAATTCACTAGATGAAAGGCCATTGATAAAACGAGGACTGCGTCCGACGGCGACAATCCTGCCGCCCTGCGCGGCAAAGTCATGTAATAGCTTCAATGTGTTGGAACTCCAGTTTTCCGACGGAGGGATTATAACGGCATCGTAGGCGGCTTCCCCGATGATGAAGCGGCCGTCTTTGATCTTGGCATATTTATCCATCAGCATTTCATCGCCGAAATCATAATCGCGCTGTACGCGGAGAAGATTACGGCAGAGTTCCGCGAACTCGCGATCCAAATCCTCCACCGGCTTGGGATTGAGTGGAGAATATAATGACCATGCGCTTGAAATCGGATGCAGGACGAGGATTTTACACACATTCCGTCCTTGCGACAAAGCGTAACTCAATCTGGCGAAATAGTCATTGAACGGACGATAAAGTTCATAGCCTGGAATGTGGTAGGAACATGAGCTTGGATAGTCGCGTTTGCGCCGGCCGCGGATCGAATAGTATGCCAAATGCTGGTTCAGTAAATTGACGCCGAGTGCATAATCATAATCGCCGGCCGCTTTAAGCTTCCAGACCGGAGTCTCCCATCCCGTGCCGCCAAAGATTTCAGACAGAACACGGCGGCGTCCAAGCTGGCGAGCCACGCTGGAACATTGCTTCTGGAGCAGCGGAGCGTCCGGCATCGCGTTACCAAGGTGATCAATGCCGGGAATATGGAAATACTCATAATGCGGCATCGCGGCGCCGATGGCCTGCACCTGTGAAAGCAGACTATCCTCCATCAGCATATGGCCGGTCGAAAGAATCCCGTGTTTTTCACTCCAGTCATAGATCTGTTTTGCAAAATTGGTACAAAAAAGCTCGGTGACAGTACGATAGAAATCAATTCGCACACGGCGGAAATCACCCTCGTCGAAAAACAGTTCAGCTAGATGCGGTTTTAGTTCGTATCCACGCTTTTTACTGAAAATCTCCTCCATTTTTCCAGTCCATGGAATACATTTGAACTTTTCACCATGCCCCATGAGCAGATAGCCAGGTTCATCGGTGAAAGTTCCAGGTACCGTTTTGCCAAAATTTTCGCCGATGGCATCGTGATATTTCTCATGGGTTAACTTAATAAACTCTTTCACAACCTTTGGATTTAAATTGTCAGGATCATGGGCGTTGTTCATCCAGACACTCCGCGGACTCTTGATGACCTCTAAAGTCCGTTTATTTTTATCAGTGCGGCAAACCATGCCGCTTGCGGCATAATCCAGCTTTATATTGTCGATCTGTCCGCCGGCGAATCCGCTCGGATAGCGGTCCTCGTCATAGATCCAAGCCTGCATCCCCAGGCGTTTCGCCTCTTCTGTGCATATGCGCACATGTTTGAACCATTCATCACCGAGATATTGGGTTTTCAAACCGATCCGGGCGTGCATAAAGAAACCGCCGAAGCCCTGTTCTTTCATCTCCCGAATCTGACGTTTCAATTCATTCGGTTCCTGTTTTTCATTCCAACTCCAGAAAGGTACCGGACGGTAATCAACGGCAGGATTTTTCCACAATGAAGGATCAATATTCAATTCAGATTTCATTATATTTCCTGTTTATGTCCAAAATTAACACTCTTTCTAACATAAATCTAGTACGCTCCATATTTTTTAGCAGCTTCAAATCGCGATCAACTCCGGCCAGCGTTACGTAAGTACCGGGCAAATTCTGCCATAATCGTTCAGATAAGAACTGTAAGCCGTTCCGATTTGCTTAAAATTGGAAAGACATTGTGTTTCCCTGGCTTGGTTCAATGCGGGCGGCAATAATGCTGCAATAATGGCTATAATAGCTACAACAATTAGCAATTCGATGAGTGTTATACTGTATTAGTTTAAAATTTTAACATTTTTAAAAACCTGAAATTCACAGGTCAATAGTGTTTCTAGATCATGGAGTATCTCGGTTGTTTGATTTTCCAGACACCCCATAATTGCTTGCTTGAAATCCTTAAACTTCTCGTAATATCTCGAATAAAGACACGTCTTTTTAATATATTTCCAAAGTCTTTCAATCAGATTCAGATTTGGAGAATACGAGGGCAGAAACAATAACTCAATCTGAAGTGCGTCGGCATATGCTTCGACCGCCGCACATCTCTGATATTTCGCGTTGTCAAGCGCAACGGTAATTGGCATATTGTCACACCTTCTTGCCGCCAGCTTTGCCAGCAATTGGCAAACTGATTCCGAATTGATGTATTTATCGTTACTCACAGTAACAACATCCTTTGTTGCAATATTAAGCGCGCCCAGCACGTTGTGTCTGCTTCTCCCCGACGGGGATGATATAAACATTGGCTCCCTTGACCATATATTCCCTAAGAATGCTTCGTGGACAAAGTGGGCGGCATCCACAAAAAAAATTCTCGTTCTCCATGGCTTGCTTCTTTTAACCGGGGAGAAAGCTTTTCCGCAATAAACTTTGCCTGCTCCTCCTGCTTTTCAACAGTCAAGGCCTGGCCTGGAACAGCATGTACCTTGCGATACTTGAAATTTATCTTCTTGAAGAATTTCCATATCTGAGGCAGGCTTCTTCTTATTCCGGTTATCTCTTCAATTCTGGCCCTTGCTTCTTTTAAGGAACGGGGCGGGTTTTGGGTAAAATATTCCTCAATACTCGCGGAGCGTTCCATCATCTCATTCTCACGACCTCGATAGTTAAGCTCTTTCAACTCCTCTATTCCGCCGGCAATATATGCTTTCAAATACGAAGCAAGAGTCGCTCTCGTAATATCACAAATATCACAAATTTGACTGTGCGGCAAATTCTTGCTTTTAAGATACAGTGTTTCCATTTTCAACTGAACCTTGGGAGATGGATGGTTAAATCGTTCCTGCCTTAATTTTTCAACCTCGGTTTCTGTAAATTTTATCGTTATCATGTCAACTCCATATAATTAGTTTTAAACATGATAAAAATATACATCAATATGTTTAATTTTCAAACTAATATAGTATAATTTGTTTTGCTTCCGGTTTCCCATCTTTCATTCTCCTTTTTTATTTTTAGTTTGTTGGTCTCTATTTTTAAGTTTCGCGTTTAACGATCAGTTGATTCTCCTTTTAATTATTTATTTTAAGATAATCATTCTGTTATCTTTTTAAATTAATCAGTTCTTTGTCTGGATTGCCGCAACCGTTGATTCGCGCGCCATAAGTTTAGGTTTTACGATTACGGTTTCAGTGGAATTATTCAGATACAATTCCGCCGCGATCCTGCCGATCTCTTCCATTCCGGTGGCAATGGAACTGAGATTGGGATTAAACTCCTTACACCATGGGGTGTCGTGATATCCTAGCAATCCAACATTGCCTGGAATTGAAATCTTTCTGTCGGCAAGCCACTCTGCAATCTTTATGAGTTTGAAATCCGATATGCAAAAAATAGCATCATAATGGTTTTGATGAAAGTCCTCTTCTATCGCATCCATATAGCGCATCTTCTGACTCTCCGCAAAAAACGTTACTTTAACGTCAGTAAGGGTATCATCTTTAGCGGCTAAGCATCCTTCCTCAAAATTGAATGGAACCCTATTTTTCTTTTCCTCTGCGTTAAAAACCACAACGCGGATATTTCTTTTTCCAGTTTCGATCAAATGCCTGATTCCGATATATCCGCCATGAAACCAGTCGGAAACAACTTCCCCGCCCGTGACCGTATCCGCAAGATTTTCGGCTGGCCCAAGCGAGTAAAATGCCGTTTGGTTTAAACTGCCGCAACCGATTTTATCCAAAGTCTCTCCAAGATCGCCATCAAAAAAAATCGCATCAAAATGTTGTTCATTAATCGTTTTGCGGACTATATCTAAATTTTTCTTTATTCTTAAGGTGGTTATGTTCTCTGTTTCAGTTAATACAGAATTAATGCCGGAAAGTAGATACGGCGCACTATGGTCGTCGTCTTTCAATAAAATTAATATTTTCTCCGATCCTGTTTTGCGTCTGCGGTAGCATACTATATAATTATCGGCATGTTTCTTTTTTATTTTACCTTCCGCTTCTAACCTGGGCAGGCATTTATTAACTATCTCGGGCTTGCAACCCAACAATATGGCCGTACGTTCTGTAGAACCCAGCCATGTTCCATATTTGAAAATATTGTTGGTGATCTTAAGATTCAAATCATTGTAAACTTGCTCTTCTTCATCCGAGCCGTTATTATGTACACCATTTACCAGCGAAAAAGTACCGCGTCCTACTCCAGCGGAAACAAAACCTTCGTTACACAATAGTTTCACTGCTTTTAAGTAACAGTTTTTACTGACGCCGTAGCGGGATGCCGCAACTCCTGCCGGCGGAAGTTGCGTTCCTACAGGATAAGCACCGCTTTCCAGTTCTTCCCGCAGCTTTTCTCGCAATATATAATGTTTTGACATTTTTACTCTGCGCTTGCCCAATTATGATTTCATGTTACATAGTGATTATAATACATTGGATTAAAAAAGTCAACCAATTGAAATAAAAATTTGATGAATAAATATAAATCGGGGCAACAATTCAATCTTTTCGGGATGAAGTAATAAAGCCGTGTAACAGGCCCGTGAGAATCAGCTTTAAATTTAGTCTGAAATCCGAATAGGGGAGTAATATCGGTTGAGTGTCGATTGACAGTCTGCCGGATTTATGCCGTCTACTGCGTTTAATATATCGGTACTATTCTTGTATGGGGTAGATGATTACTCTTTTGGAAATATCCTGTTCAGGTTTGCTTTGGGATTTTATGCCAGTTATATTAAGTTCGAATTATAAAATTAACTGACAGGAATTGTTCATGAGTTTTATACGCAATGTTGTTGCCTGGATGATAATCATTGTAACTGTGCTATTGCCGCTGAAATTCGGAACGCTGGCCGGGTTGCCGGAAGTATCTTCGTATTATCCCCCTGACGGTTTTTCCTGGACGATTATTACCTGGCCGGCAATATCTTTCCCGATGGTGTCAGGCGGTTTGCTGCTGCTGGCGCTGGCGGTTTTCCCGGTGCGGGTTCAGGGAGCGCGGGTTGCTTGGGCCGTGACGGTATTATGGCTGCTGGTGGCGTTTGTCTCCATTATTGGTGCGGTTAATGCCAGCACTATGGATTATGTGATCGTTTATGTGGTGCATATATTCGGTTTCGCTGCTTTCGGCGCGGCAATGTGGTTGATGCTGTCCAATCTGCCGGAATTCAAGAGGGTAGTATTATGGAGTATTTTCATCGGAGCCGTGCTGACCGCGATTTTCGGTATTGAACAGATGTTTTCAGGATTCGAGGAAACCCGGAAATTTGTTGAGAGTCAGGAGCAGCAGTACGGAAACAGCATGAGCGGGGATTTGAAGTCGCGAGTCTGGGACAACCGGGTTTTTTCCACTTTTGCTTCCTGCAACTCGCTGGCCGGATATCTGCTGCTGACCATGCCGCTGTGCTTTTTCCTGTTTTGGCAGCTTGGCGGCAGAATTGAACCCAGCAAAATCTCCAGGGCTGTTTTCATGCCGCTGCTGGCGCTGTTGTTTGGAATGGTTTTTTTTGCTACTTCCAGCCGCGGGGCATTCCTGACGCTGGTGCTTGCCTGCGTAATTTTTATCATGATTTTTCCGGTGCGCAGGAATATCCGCATTGCGGTGTTTATTCTGGTGCCAACCGTGATTATTGCGGGGGCTTTTTATATTGCCTATGCCGGGCGCGGCTTTAATTCCATGTTAGTCCGTTTTGATTATATTTACACTTCTTTTCTGATGTTTCTCAGTCACCCGTGGGCAGGCACCGGCTGGGGGGATTTTTTCCATGAACACATGCGGTTGAAACTGACTGTATCCAAGGAAGCTCCGCATACCGCGCACAATATCCTGATGGATTTTCTGTCGCAGGCGGGTATTTTCGGTTTTGCCGCGTGTCTGGCGGCAATTGTTTACCCGATTGTGAAGATTGCGGGAAAAATCTATAATACTGCCAGAAATTCACTGTTTGCTTCGCTGGACAGCTATGTGATTTTTGGACTGATCGCCTATTTCATTCATTCGCTGATGGATGTGAATCTGCAAATCCCGGCGTCCATGGCGACGGCGCTGACTTTGATGGTGACGATGACGGTGCCGGATGAAAAGGTGAAAGTGCCGGAGGGCATGCAGAAATCATCTTCAACGCTGGTAATCAATCTGCTCACAGCCGTCGTCATGCTGGTTGCCGGACTGGTTGCCGCCTGCGGCGGATTTCATCTGCTGAAAGCTGACTATGCGTTTTCCAGGCTGAGCGATTTATGCAGCCCGCAGGGTAAAACACGGGAAGAATATTTCAGCGTTACTCCGGAGCAGGTCAAGCGCGAACTGGAGAATTGTATTGAGGTCAGGCCGTATTCTCCTTTCCCGTGGGCGGCAGCGGCCGATTTCATGCTGTCGCGAGGCTATCCGGACGTGGCCGAAGATTTTTATAATAAGGCGCGGGAACTTTCTCCGCAGCGTTCTTTCATTTATTTCCGGCTCTATATGCTGCAGAAAGCTCAGGGCAGGGAAGCTGAAGCGCAAAAGAATCTGGATATTGCCAGGAAACTTTTTCCGAATAATGCAGACTATTTTAAAGATAAGCAGGAAAAAAAGCCGGCAATCGGCCCGTTGAAAGACTGATTCTGCTATTATTCTCCGATGAATACGGTTCCGGATTCTGTAATTCTTATCCGGCGGTCCATTCTGACGCTTACTATCGGCAGCCCATGTCCGAATGGAAATCCGGTAATGACCGGGCCGTTGACGGCCTCCGCCGCTTTATGGAAAATCAACTGCAACTCATCATGGTCTCCGCAGTCCAGGAAATCGCCAAACGCGACTCCGGCGCATTTAGACAGTATTCCAGCTTGTTTCAACTGAGTCAGGTAACGGTCAATGCGGTAAGGCGGTTCGTTCAAATCTTCAAGAATCAGCACCCGGTCCGTAACGTCCGGAAAGTATTCTGTTCCGCACAGTGTCACCATTACCGCGAGGTTTGCCGGGAGCGGCAGCGCTTCGATGTTGCCGGGCTTGATGATTCTGACCGGATTGTCGCCGTCCGGGCTCTTGATCTGCGCAGGCAATCCGAGCATGGCCGCGCGGCAGTAACCGGCGGTATATTCCGCATATTGATTTTCGATGAATGCTTCATGTAATTTCGCCGCCATCGGCGCGGCAACCGGTATTCCGGCATGCATTTTCAGCATGGCCATGTGCAGTGCTGTGATGTCGCTGTAGCCGATCAGCGGAAGCGGACGGGAACGCAGCAGCTTCCAGTCAATTTCCGGCAGCAGATGCGCTGAACCGAACCCGCCTCTGGCGCAGATTACCAGATCAATGCTTGCGTCATTCCAGCAGGCGTGAAGATCGGTGAGCCGCTCGGCGGCGGAGGCTGAAAGATAATCTTCCCGCGTACCGTTAAATACATGCGGCATGACGGAGACTTTCAGTCCCCAGCCGTGCAAAAGCGCAACTCCGGCTTCGATCCGTCCCCTGTCGGCGGGGCCTGCCGGTGATATTATCCCAACATGGCTGATTGTTTTTGGAAATAGGTTATTCATAATCAAAATCTACTTCAGAGTCCGGCAAATTCAAGAAGTTATCTCCTCATTCTTCCCATTCTTAAATGCCGATTGAGTCCATTATGGTGGTAAAGTCGTCGGGAAGGGGGGCTTCGAAAGAGATTATTTCGCCCGTTTCCGGATGCGGGAATGATAATTTCCAGGCGTGAAGCATTTGCCTTGGAACTTTCAGTTTCCGGATGCCGCCGTACACGGTATCACCCAGCACCGGATAGCCTTTGTACGCCATATGCACCCGGATCTGATGCGTTCTGCCGGTGAGAATCCTGATGCTTAACATACTGACCGGAGTGCCTTCGATCTGGCCGGATTTGAGCACTTCATAAATCGTTATAGCTTCTCTGCCGTTGCGTTCAGTGACGGTCATTTTCTGGCGGT
>Ga0364873_10182_pt1 | contig 37910 bp, 32 predicted proteins | sample ExccelAu500001D3_2_FD_206928 | JGI IMG/M metagenome (GOLD analysis project Ga0364873, IMG submission 206928) | Enriched cells from Trout Bog Lake Hypolimnion, Wisconsin, USA - BchlTB.Aug07.5000.01.D3 | ecosystem: Environmental > Aquatic > Freshwater > Lake > Hypolimnion/Profundal zone | place... | reverse complement strand
CGGATCCGTCTTGAATGCCATTACTACCTCTGCCATCTATGATACATCACAATCTAAGGTAGTGCCAACTGGTCCGTGTTCACCAGCGCGGACAGAGGAGACGGTTAGATTCTCTTCAGCCCGGCGACGTTTATGTACCGATCCTTTGATTTTTCTGACTTGTCGGGGAGAATCGTAATTCGAATCGTGTGCTTTCCCCCCAAAAGACCGGAAAACGACCAGTCGTGGGGAACTTCCCGGATGGGACCGTACTGGTCGATGACGCCGACGACTTTCCCATCGATCTTCACTTCCGCTCGGCCGGCGTCGTCGAAGAGATACCCGAGCAGCTTGATCGCCGAGCCTTCGAACGTCGCCTCGCACCACGCCCCGGGCACGTTCCTAAACCAGAACTTGCCTGAATTATTCCACCGAACGTCGGTCTGGAACCGCCGATACGGTATCCGCCCTTCGGCCTCAGTGTCCAGGTAGAGGTAGTACGGCTCTCCTGACTTGTACTCGTAGAACGGCCTGACCAACACGTTCGGATCCTGACTTAGTCGATAGTTCAACGGCTCTCCGGCGACCGAAGCGAAGTTCGATCCAACATGAGATAGATCGACTCGATTCACCGGCGAATCCTCCGCCCTAAACGCCATCACGATCGGACCGAATTCAACAGCCGTTGGATTGCTATTCGAACCAGGCAAAGGCGCTGCTCGAAAACCCATCGGCAGCTTCAGTTCGATCTTGTCGCCATTTGACCATCTTCGACGGGTCGATAGCCAATGGTTGCCGCTTCGCTGAAACGTCATTGGTTTTCCGTTGATCAGAGCAGTCACCGGCCCCATAAACCACTCGGCTTCCCTTATTCGAAGGGTGAACTCGGCTGGTTGGCCAAGCTCCAAAGTCAACGTCGTGCTCGGCTCTTCGGGAAACCGAGTCTCCTGAGTCATCGTCACATGAGAGGAACCAACAGAAAGTCGCGCAGTCGAAGGAACGAAGAGGTTGACATCGATCCCGTCGGGCGCTTGAAAATAGGCGAGATCGCAGACGTCCGCAATTGCCATAGGTCGTGTTCCCGTACAACAACTCCAGCCCGTATCGACGTTGATCTTCGATCCTCCGAGCGGGTTGTAGTCGGAGTAATAGAACACATGCCCATCGGGACTCATCGGAATCGTCGCGGCGATCCCGTTGAAAGCGACCTTCTCGATCCAGTCCCCATACTTGGCGTCGCCGGTGAGCGCAATCAAGTTCTTGCATAGCTTGAACACCGCCCACGTGCCGCATTGCGTTTCGAAAGTCGTACTGGTGCCCCTCAGTCGATCCGCCAGTTGCTCCTTGGGAACCAGCGACTCATCTGGACCGAAACCTCCAGTAGCGAAGCACTCGTTGGACTGCAAAAAGTCGTAAGCGTTTTTGATCGTGTCCAGGTACCAGCGTTCGCCACCGACGCGGTATGCCAGTGCAGCCCCGCCCAAGTTATTGACATGGCTGTATGCGTGATAGCTTCCGGTCTGACCGCCATCGGGACGCTTGGCGAAAATGCTCTTCCCCGTCGCATATTGCTTCCAATACGGTGTGTACTCCCAGACTTTGGCGAAATTCTTGTAACGCAAGTCCCCTGTCACCATGTAGGCGCGATATAGGTTCTCACTAAGGGTGTACCACTCGGTCTGACCGAAGGCATAGCGATTCGACCGATCGAGGTTCTTCTCCGCCCATCGAGTGATCTTGGCAAGCGCGACCAGCGCCTCTTTGTTCCCACCGTAGGTGGCAAGATCCACGAGCCCGCCGACCATCTTGTCGTAGATGTAGTGCGGGGCGTTCGGCCGCATCGAATAGTAGAAGTAGCCGTCGGTTCCAAGGCACTTCTCCCAACCTTCAAACAACGCGTCCGCTTTCGCTTTACAAGCGGGATCTCCGGTTGCCGCATGCATCCTCGCGAGCCCCGACAGGATTTGTCCAAAGACGTGAAACACGTCATCCGAGTACCAACCACCCAAGTCATGACCGGGAGCAGGCAAACCGGCGCGCTTCCGGAATCCCAGCAGTAGGTCATCGTTTGGGATCCGTAAATAATCCTCAACCGTTTGATCGAGTTGACGGCGTAGAACTCCTCCCGTAATTCGAACTCCATGGTAATCGAGGGGGAGGAGTATTCGTCGCTCGGGAGTTACCGTAAGCGTGGCAATCAGAACTGGAAGAAGGAAGGTCATAGCACTCAACGTCGAGAAGGCTAGCGTAGGCTACACCCGACCTACAATCTCCGTCAAACCTATCGCGACCGCGGGCCTACGGCGTGTCCAGATAGTAATAAGCCGTTCCCGACCAATCGTCTTCTCGCCAGAAGTTGCACCAGCCATCCGGCAAATCAGGCGACTCCAAGTCGACCGGCTGAGGAAGAACCATCAAGTGTTTGAAACTGCCCGGTTTTCCGGGATCGATGGTTACCGGAATGATCGGCGCTCCTTTCTTCAGCAAATCGACTACCTTATCCTTTCCGGTTCCGCCGATCGTCTGAATCGAAACTTGACAGCTTCCGTCGAAGAACACCGGGTCGTCGAGGTGGTAACGGTAGAAGCAATATTCGCGATTCTCGCTGTCGGCAACGAGGCAACCTTGTGTTCGATGCGAGTACACACCTTGACCCCAACCCGTGCCGATATAGTCCTCTGTTCCGGTGCCACATAGCGTCGGTTTGACGTCGTCGCCGAACCAGATTTTGACTTCTCCCTCACCCCACCATGCTCCTTCGTAACGAGCATCGGCGATAACGCCCAAGTTACACCCGAGAAAACGACCCGAACCAAAAGTCCGAGGAAGGATCAAAAACTCTTGCCCTAACGTGTTTGGGGACTCGCGCCTCCAGCAAGCGTGGAAGTAGAGCATCTCGTCAGAATGCTCTTCACCAACCAACAAGTCGATGTCGTAAAAGAGGAATGGCAGATCCCTATCCGATTCGTTCTTCAAAGTAACCCGAGCGCCGCTCCTAAACGGCATTGGGATAAAGCAGTTGAAGCTGCGCCCTTCCGGATCGGAGAACAACGCATTCTCAAAAGGCGCTCGACGCCCTAAGGCGACTCCAAAGAAGTCGCCTAGCGGAACCGAAACCGCGGGGCGATCTTCCCCATCCCAAAACATCTCGATTCGCAGATTTCGGAGCATCTCCGGGCGGCGATCGTTGATCGTCATCCAGATCCGCCGGATGGACCCGCTGCCGGTTACATTTAGCAACGTCTTTGTTTCGCCCGCCAACACACTGTCGAATGGGTGTCCCTTCGCGCCCTCGTTTTCAAGCCCACCGTGTCCGGGCTTGCCGCTGGGATTCTCAAAACTAACCCACCTGGTCTCGACGCCAAACTGCTTTTCGTATAGATTCATGATTCGATCACCGTCGCCGATTCCACCCTCGGTTTCATTCCCAGTAACTCCTGCGGACTGTCGAACAGTATCGATTGGGCAACCCAAAGGGCATCGCCAATCGTGTATTGCCCTTGTTCGATCTTGTCGGCTAGTACGCATGCGAGCTGCTGCCTTACGATGAGCAGCTTCGCATAGGCCCACTCGACGGTGTAGGCATCGGAGAAGAACCCTATCTGCTTGTTGACTGGAAGCATGTCTAGTCGCTCAGCGATGACATGGCGGACCGTTTGTGGGAAGAAGTTGTGCCACCAGTATCCGGCCAAGCTGAAGTTCGGCAATTCCCGTGCAAGCGTACAAAGCGCCTGATTGGCGTGCTTGCATCCGAGGAAGCACTGGAAGCGCAAGTTAGGGTGACGCCCAATGATTTCACCAAGTTGACCGATCGTCTTCTGACTCAGGCGGCTTGCCGTTTCGAACGGCAACGGCTCTGCCCCGATGCTGAACTGAAACACGATTGTGTCGCCATGCTTCTCCAACTCGGTCAAGAACGCTTCACAGATGTATGCGGCGTAAATATCGCGTTCGCGCGCGCCCGCAGCCGTCCGATTCTGAATTGCCTCCGCCATCATGTCATCGGTCGGAACGTCGTAGTCGATATCGGTCGAGAAACCTGTCGCGGTTGAGATCACCTTGTCGTACGGAATCACCGAAACGTAATGTTTGATCGCAGCGTGGACGTCGTCAACCGATTGAATGGTCCGATCAGTTGGTGGTCGGCTCGTGCCAATCGCTACCGGGCTCTCCGGCTGTCTTCCCCATGTGCGCTCTAGGTCGTACAGCGCGGTGTCGTATTCTCCCCACTGACAGCGCGTGAACATCCCCCACTCCAGGGAATACTGCAGTCGGTCGTCGTCGACGCCGCCCCCTCGGCGCGCATACTCGGCGCAGGTGCGTTTGATATTGACCCGATCCAGGACCGAGTGGTGCCAGGTCCGATCGTCGGCCCTTTCGCGTATCATTGCGTCGATACCGCCCCAGTTTTCCTCGGTGATCGGCTCGTTCCATTCATAGAGATCAGCCAGGATCGTGCGTACGGCCCACATGCCACTCGTATTCCGAACTTTCCCCAGAAATGGCAGAGCTTCACGAATTCGTTTCTCCGACTCGACCTTATCCGGCCAGCCTGGGTACTCGGTAAGACGGTTCCCACTCGGACATCCCGCGGCATATAGGTCGCTAATAACCATGTGGTAGAGGAGTATGTCGTGAAGTCCGCGCGCTCCCAAACGCCCTCCTACTAGGTGGGTATGGACGTCGAGCACAGGCATCTCGGCCAGTGCTTCCAATAGTTCGTGCTTATAACTCATGGATGCTCCATCTACGTTGACGGGAGCGGTTTCCCGCTCAAGAATAGCGATAGCTCCTCACTGGTAGGCGCACCAAGTTGCCCTCCCGAACGCGTTGCCTTTAGTCCCGCCGCAGCGGTAGCGAACCGGACTCGGTCGTGAATTTCGACGCCGCGAGCTAGGGCTAGCGCATAGGCTCCGTGAAATACATCTCCACACCCAGTCGTATCAACCGCGTTCACCTGGTAGGCAGGTAGATATTGAGGCGATCGATTTTCAACGGACGCATACCAAACCCCTTCCTTTCCGCAGGTGATTACGACCGCGGACCGTCCAGAATGCCAAAGAGCAAATAGAGCCGCGGTCGGGTCGTTTGCCCCGGTTAATTCCCGCGCGAAATCATCGGAGAGGACGAGGTGATCCACCAAATCGAACAGGTCGTCGAACCTCGGATCGTGAACTTCCTCGAGGTCCGCAACGACCGGAATGCCGGCCTGTCGAGCGATCGATGCGGCACGGATTCCACCCTCGATTCCAAGGTGATCCAGGAAGAGTACTCGTGTAGAGAGGATCGCCTCTTCGCTTGGGCCGGAAGGATCGGCCCCTGTCGGTGCGTCGTACTCGTAGAATATCGTGCGGGTCTGCTCTTCCTCGGCAACCACAATCACAGCATGTATCGGACGTGAATCGGGTCGTCGCACAAGGTGCGAAACGTCGATTCCGTACTTCACCATATTCTGCTCGACTGACTTGGATAGGTCGTCGACGCCGAGCATTCCGCCAAATGCGCAACGCCCACCGAGCTTTGCGGCCGCAACAAGGGCCGTTCCCGTAAGTCCTCCAAACTGCCGCTCCATCCTCTTGACGCGAAGCTTTACGTCCGCCGATGGGTAGGCGCCGACCATCACAAGGTCGTCAACCGTTGCGCATCCGATCCCCAAGATATCGAACGTCGGTGTCATTACGTCCTCAGCGAGATGCAGCAGCGGCCAAAAGCGCTTCCGCGGGAGTTGTTCCGTCGTGGATAACCGATTTGAAGGCTCGAAGGGCTTCGCCGATATCGGAATGCCCCCAGATGTTCCGTCCGATGGTAGCGCCACGGGCTCCGCTCTTCACGACGCCCTGCATCGACTCGAGGGCATCGAGCAGCGTATCCGCCTTAGGGCCGCCTGCAGCTACCACAGGGACCGGACAACTCGAAACGATCTGGCCGAACGATACCGGGTCGCCGGTATATCCCACTTTGATGACGTCGGCGCCGCACTCGATCCCAACGCGCGTAGCCCAGAAAATGTTGTCGGCGTCGTGGATAATCTTCGGCCCTTCCGGCCCGAACGACTTCGGATAGATATGGGCGATAACGGGCAAATCGTACTTGGCGGCAGCGGAGACGGCATCGCTCAACTTCTTGATGAAAGCGCCCTCGCTCTTTCCACGAACGCAGATTGCGACTGCCAAAGCGTCTGCTCCACTGCGGATACATTCGTCTGGATCGGTGATAACCTCGTTGATTCGCTCGTCGACTGTAAAGCAAGCTGCCTGAAGGATCATCGGGACCTTGCCTGCGTGAGGCCCCCAACAGGTTAGGGCGGTTCCTTTCGTCATCGTAATCGCGTCAGGTTTCGACGCAACGATCTCCGCCAGACATTTCGGAAGGTTCGCAAGACCGATCGGAAGATGGTCCGAATAACCCACGAAGTGATCGACGGCGACCGAGCATAGCCTGCTCGAAGAATGAGAGAAAAGTCGGTTGAGACGTATCTGTTTGCCCAGACCCATTTTGATATTCCACCTGCGCGGCGCGAAGGCGAGTATATCCGTTAGGTGGGGCTTAGTTCGGCAGCGCTTTTCGCTTGATCATAGTCCCGGTGTTGCCGGAAACGGCTTCCATGTGTTTGCCGTCTTCGCTCAGCGTAAAGACGGAGGTTCCCGTCCCGGGAGGCGGCGTTCCAGAGAATCCAAGCGATACGTCGTCGCCCGAAATACTCCACGTTCCCCCGAGCCGCTCGTATCCTGGATGCTTCTTGTCCGAAGCGCCCCAAGTATCGTCGGTGTCGAAATGGACCGTGTACCCACCCCAATCCCACACGCCAGGGACTTCTTTGCTTCGGTCTTTACATCCTGTAGTCAGGAGTGAGCCCAAAAAGCACGCGCAGAACAGCAGAGACTGCCTAAGCACTTCTCCTCTCGTGAATTTGCGTTCTGCGCTCATATCACTAAGATGGACGATTCGTCGCCCCGTCAATGTGCTACACCTTTGTGTGACACCCCTCACCGAGCCGGATCCAACCCTTGCCTAACTAGCCGCCAGTGAGGATTTTGCCGACCTCACTCAACTCGTCGGCAGTCAGTTCCCAATCTGCGGCAGCGACGTTTTGCTCAACCTGCTCCGGTTTGGTAGCCCCGGCGATGACGCTTGAAACCGTCGGTTGAGATGCCAGCCAACTGAAAGCAAGCTCCAAAAGCGAGTGGTTCCGAGCAGATGCAAATGCCTCCAAAGACTCAACGATCTGCCAGTTCTGGTCCGTCATGTACTTATCGGCAAGTCGCGCCGTGTTCGTGAGACGGGCGCCTTCGGGCATGACGTCTCGCTTGTACTTTCCAGTAAGCATTCCGCACGCCAGAGGGAAATACGGCAAGATCCCTAACCCATATGCCTTCGTGGCTGGAACCAACTCCTTTTCGATGTCGCGCACGATGAGGCTGTACTCGTCCTGACATGAGACGAATCCGTTAATTCCGAGACTCTTCGCGATCCAATGGGCGTCGGCGACCTGCCAAGCGGGCACGTTCGAACAGCCGACATACCGGACTTTGCCTTGGCGGATCAGGTCGTCAAGAGCGCGCAGCGTCTCTTCCATTGGAGTTTGGATGTCGACGGAATGAAGCTGGTACAGATCGATCCAATCCGTCTTGAGCCGCGTAAGGCTCGCCTCGACGGCAGACATGATGTATCTACGGGAGGCGCCTTGCTTCTTCCCCGCCTCATCCATGGCAAACCGGAATTTGGTCGCCAGCACAATTTCGTCGCGGCGGCTCCCTAGAACTTCACCGAGAATTGTCTCCGATCCTCCTCGGCTCCCATAGACGTCGGCAGTGTCAAATAGGGTGATTCCCGAGTCGATCGCCTTGTCGATAACCGCGCGCGACGCATCGAGGTCGCACCGCATTCCGAAGTTGTTGCAGCCCAAACCTACGACGGATACAAGCAATCCCGAGTTACCTAATGTTCTTTGCTTCACGTTGTTCCAAATCCTACGTGTTAAAGTCCGGAAAAGCTAGCAACTTGGCAAGGTTTTCTCGCATCCGAGCTCATACGCCTTGACGTGAGAGGCGGAATCGCTCAGACTCCATGGGTGGATCGAAGTGCGTTCACGATTCCCGCTTTGGCGGCTGCGGTTTTGCTTACTGTCTATGGAAGCGAACTCCTAACGAAGCCCCCAAAAGCAGACGGCAAAGTCCATGTGACTTACTGGGAGAAATGGACCGGAGCCGAATTCGACGCCATTAAAGGCGTAGTCGACTACTACAACAAATCCCAGGACAAGATCCAGGTCGATTTGCTTTCCGTTAGCGGCATCGAAAACAAAACGCTCATGGCTGTTTCCGGCGGAATTCCACCCGATATCGCCGGGCTCTACGGACCCAATGTCACCCAATACGCCGACGATCATGCCGTAATCCAACTGGACGACCTATGCCGCGAAGGCGGCATTAAGGCTGAAGACTACATCGCTCCCTACTGGGAAGCGGGAATGGTGCGAGGCCACATCTATGCCTTACCAAGTACACCCGCAACTACGGCGCTGCATTATAATCGCGCGCTGTTTAAAAAGGTCGGACTTGACCCCGACCAGCCGCCCAAGACGATCGACGAGCTTAACTCGATGGCGGACAAGCTGACGAAACGCGAGCCGAACGGTCATGTCATCCGAACTGGATTCATGCCTGGAGAGCCAGGCTGGTGGAACTGGGCTTGGGGCCCGTTCTTCGGCGGAAAGTTGTGGGACGGTGAGGGCAAAATCACTTTCAATAGCCCCGAAAACGTAAAAGCGTACGAGTGGGTTCAGTCGTTCTCAAAGAAGTGGGGAGCCAGCGCCCTCCAGTCGTTTCAAGCTGGCTTTTCGGGCACTTTCTCGTCTCCCCAAAACCCGTTTATGACCGGCCAGAACGCCATGGAGATCCAGGGTGTATGGATGTACAACTTCGTTCACATGTACAACCCCAAGTTGGACTGGGCCGCAGCTTCGTTCCCTGCCGCAAAGCCTGGCCTAGAGGATCCGACGGTTATCGACCTAGATGTCCTGTGTATTCCGGTTGGAGCGAAGCACACTAAAGAGGCGTTCGAATTTCTGAAGTTCGTCGAATCGCAAAAAGGGCTTGAGATGCTTTGCCTAGCCCAGAAGAAGATCACGCCGCTCAAGGCGGTCAGCCCTGGGTTCATTGAGCACCATCCGAACCCGTTCATCAAGCTCTTCATCAAGCTCGCTTACAGCAAGAATGCGGTTTCGACGCCGAAGCTCGGAATTTGGGCCCAGTACGGCGACGAAATCAACAATGCGTTCAGCGAAATAACGATCATGTCGAAGACCCCCAAACAGGCCCTGGACGACGTAACGAACCGAATGCAGCCGATGCTCGATAAGTACCTGGAGCGGCTCAAGATCCGAGGAGAGCAATGAAGAGTATCTCTCGCAAGGAGGCGATGGCGGGTTACAGCTTTGCATCGCCGTGGCTGGTGGGTTTCCTCCTCTTCATGGCGTATCCGCTTGCCGCTTCCATCTACTTCAGCCTTTGCGATTACTCGGTGCTGAAGGCGCCGGTATGGGTCGGTCTGGACAACTACGCGATGCTGCTGCATGACGAGCTGTTCTGGACGGCGCTGAAGAACACGATGATCTATGCGGTCTTCGCTCTCCCCGCGGGAATGGCGACGGCGATCATCCTTGCGATGCTCCTTAACTCGAAGGTCAAAGGAATGGCTGCGTACCGCACGTTCTTCTTTATCCCTTCATTGGTTCCTCAGGTCTCCTTGGCTATTCTATGGCGCTGGGTTTTAGACGGCGAGCATGGCGTCCTGAATCCGCTTCTCAACAAGCTGCATATCCCCGGCCCGAACTGGTTGGGCGACCCTCACTGGGTAATGCCCTCGCTCGTCATCATGGCGATGTGGGGCGTCGGCAACGCGATGCTGATTTACCTTGCCGGATTGCAGGACGTACCTGTCCAGTTGATCGAAGCCGCCGATCTCGACGGCGCGACAAGTTGGCAGAAAACGAAGAACGTGACGCTACCGATGATCTCGCCAGTCATCCTGTTCAACCTTGTAATGGGGATCATCGGTTCGCTCCAGGTGTTCACGGTGCCGTACATCATGTTTCCCAACGGGGCGCCGGCTCACTCGACCTATTTCTATACCGAATACCTATTCGACAATGCGTTCCGCTATCACAAGATGGGTTACGCAAGCGCGATGGGTTGGCTCATGTTTGTGATGATCCTGATCCTGACGATGTTTTCGCTGAAGATGAGCGAGAAGCACGTGCACTACCAGGGGAGCTAAAGAATGTTACTTGGCAAAATCTTAGTTTTCCTCTTCGTTATCCTCCAAATGGCTCTCGCTTGCGGCTTCATCGCCGGCATTGTGATGGCGATCGTTCGCCATTCCCAAGCGAAGAAGGTGCTGATTCAGTGCGCCTTGGTTGGGCTCTCCGAGGTCTTCCTTTTCCCCTTCGTCTGGTTAATCCTCACCGCCTTGAAGCCAATCGACGAGACGATGTCGATGCCGATCAAGTGGATCCCCTCGAAGTTCATGTGGGGCAACTTTGTCGATGCCGCCATCTATGGCCACGAGTCGCTCGGCTACTATCCGTTTCTCGTCTATGCAGTCAACACGATCGTGATCTGTATCCTGATCGTTGCCGGAACCGTTGCGTCGAACTCGATCGTTGCCTATTCGTTCGCAAGGCTCCGATGGCCCGGCCGCGACATCGCTTTTGGGCTGACCTTGGCGACGATGATGATTCCGTTCCCGGTCCTGATGGTGCCAGTGTTCGCGCTGTTCCGGCACCTCGACTGGATCGGCACGTATCGACCACTTTGGGTCCCGGCCTGGTTCGGCTCCGCTTTCAGCATTTTCCTGCTCCGGCAGTTCTTCCGAACCATCCCATTCGAGCTCACCGAAGCGGCAAAGCTTGACGGCGCCAGCGAGTGGCGGATCTTCCGCACCATCGTGCTCCCGCTGAGCAAAGCCTCCCTGGCCGTCGTCGCTCTCTTCTCGTTTATGGGCGCGTGGAACGACTTCCTTGGGCCACTCATCTATCTTCTGGATCAGAAGACGTTTACGCTCTCACTCGGCCTCCAAGCCTATCAGAGCCAGAACGGTGGTACGTCTTGGAACCTGGTCATGGCTGCCTCCGCCATGGTTATTGCCCCAGTGATCATCCTGTTCTTCTTCACCCAGAAACTGTTCATCCAAGGCATCGCCGTCACCGGACTAAAAGGCTAAAGTTGGAGCGCGTGCGCAAGCTCGCACAGGGCCCGCGCGCGAAAGCGGGCAAACAGCCGTTCGAAGGCAGAAGAATTCGGCCAAGCCGAACCGAAACAGAGGCATACGCAAGCCCCCAAAACCTGCCGTACGAGGACGAAGCAGCTTCAGCAAAAGCACAAGTGCGCGGAGAGCAAAATCGAGCAGCCGGGCCAGGCTTTCGCCTGCGGACCTTGTGCGAGCTTGCGCACGCGCTCCATGAAGGCTGTGCAAGTTGACAGCTAACCTGCGAGGAATGCCGGGTTGAAACGGAGTCCTAATAGACAAGACCTCGGGAAGAAGAGGCCTTCCAACCAAGGAGAACACGAAATGAAAACACAGACTTTCCGAAAACTAGCAATCAGCGCCCTATGTGCGAGCATGGTCGGTGTTGCTGCCCTAGCCTCGGCAGCAGACGGACATGGAAGGGGCTATCAGGGGCGGTATGTCGGACACTCATACCACTCCGGACCGAGGTTTGGGCTCGGCCTTGAGATCGGAATCGGGGCGCCTGTGTATGGTCCGCGTGTCTATGTCGATCCCTATGACGATCCCTACTATGCCTCTCCCTATGTTGGCGCCGACGTGGTGATCGGTGGCGGTTACTACGGAGGTGGCGGATATGGGCGATATTCGCACGGCGGATATGACGGAGGCCGCAGCTACGGCGGATCCCACGGCTCCGGAGGCAGGTATTCCGGCGGCAGCAGAAGTTCCGGTGGCGGACGAAGCGCCGGCGGTGGACGAAGGCACTAACGAATTCGCTCCTCTCCTTCTAGAGCGAAAGCCGGCCGCCCGAAAGGGTGGCCGTGTTTACGTATGGGTCGCCTGGCGGCACTTCAAAACGGCTGAAAGAACTCACAGCTAAACAGGGAGAACTCAGACGGCCATCTAGCGTTACTACCTCCACGACCAAGGAAAGGCGGTCGATAGATGCAGAAAGGAGAACATGACAATGAAAACATCGACTATTCGAAAGATCGCGGTAAGCGCCTTGTGCGCAGGAATGGTAGGAGTCGCCGGAATCGCATCGGCACGCGATTGGCCTCTGAGCGGCCTGTTTCGGCCGTTGGTACACGCACCGGTAAGGGTGGTCGTAGAAGTGCCCGTTTGCCCACGCCCGGTATATGTTCACTCCTACGCTAGGCCCGTTTTCGTTCCTGAAGTTGTGATTACCCGAGACCGGTATCACCGAGATCGATATGAGCGCCGGCGAGATTGGCGCTAATCGCAATCGCTCGTCCTCCAATCAGAGCGACCCCAGCCGCCCGTAAGGGCGGCTTTTTCATGCCGCAGCGGTCAACGGCTTTCCCAGGCCCGCCTGTTTTTCGCGTACTTATCCAGCATTCGCAAAGAGAAGTGACCACCGGCAGCGCGGAGAACACCTCGCCAATTATCGGCACTGGACTTATCGGGATTGGCGATCTTCGGTTCGATGTAAGTAGCCGCCTGGTCTCCGAGAATCTGTACGAGACTCATCCCGGCTGAGGTTCGGATGGGGTGCTTGAAGAAGTGGCGCAGTTTCCCGTGGACGACAAAGTCGAACGGCACCGAATACGGATCGTCAAGTAAAGCGACGAGGTGCGGAACGAATGCCGGGTTCCCAAGCGTTCCCGCGGTTTTCGCTGCGATAAGCCGGGTAGTTGAATTGAGGCTTCGTAGCCTCACCTTCTGAATAACGAACGCTTCGCCAGCGATCTCTTTAATTTCAGCCTTGCTGAGCGGAACGAGGGCGCCCGTGGTCATATCGAAGGATCGGACGACGCCCTGTGCCGTCTGAAAGCAGAATTGCCGATCCTCTTCGCGAAAGAAGAATGCTGCCCCTTTTGCCCAGTAAGTTGAAGTCAACGTCGATGGGCAGTTAACAATTTCGGCTGGAGTTAAGACGTCCCTAAGGTCGTAAGTTGCCTTGACCGTTCCCGAGGGATCGATCACACAGACGACCGATTTCCTTCCCGCCTGATACCACTCGTCGATCAGGACAACAGCCCCATCCTGACGAAAATAAACCGAAACGGGTGGCGCAGATTGAGGTGACCGGATCATCCAAACCCGCTGAAACCCATGATGGGTAAGCCGCTTAAGAGTCAGCCGAGGAGATGTCCGGAAATCCCAACTCGATTCAAGAATCTGCTGGAGGTCGGCAGAACGATAGACGCCTGGCGGCGGTCTCCATTCGCTGCGGATCTCTCTGGCTTGCAGAGGAGACAACAGCAAGCAAAGAGACGCCGCGAGCATTATCTGATTATGAATTGGGGACCGTTCCGAATGTGCCTCCAATTCGGTTCGTCATGCCGTCCAAGCGCGATCAAGCACTAGGGTTCGACCGCTTTGATGCTCTTCCGACGATTCGTAATCAACTGATCGGCAAGGACGCCGGCCAAGATGACTGCCCCCATCACCGCGAAGTTCAGCGAGCTTGGGATCTTGAGGATATTCACCAGGTTCTGCAGGATCTGAAGGAGGATCGTTCCGAGGATGATTCCGACGATGGAACCCTCTCCCCCACGCAGGCTGCACCCACCGAGGACTGCTGCCGCAATCCCGTAAAGCTCGTAAAAATTACCCGTCATCGACGGCGCAATCGAGTTCGTATCGAACGCAAACAGAATCCCGGAAATCGCGGCCAAGAACCCGGAAAGGATATAGGTGCTCGCGATGATCCTCTTGGTGTTGATACCGGAGTATCGTGCCGCCTCTTCATTTCGACCTACGGCAAGCAGGTGCCGTCCATACACCGACCGGTGAAGCACCACCCACATGATGATGCCGAGGACGACGAGCATAATAAACGGCATCGGAATGCCGAATTCGTTCCCTTTGGTGAACTCTTTTAGCGCCTCAAAGCCCTTTGCGGCACCGAATCCCTTGGCATCGTCTTGAGCGATGTACCGAGCCATTCCTCGGTAGAAAAGCAGCCCGCACAACGTGACGATGAACGGCTGCAGCTTTACACGAGTAATCAGGAATCCGTGGAAGGTGCCGAGAAGGCTGCCGACCCCGAGCGTCACGATTACAGCAAACGGCCACGCCAAATACCGTCCGTTCATAAACCCGAACGGCCACGGCCAGGTGTTATCGGAAGCATTGAGGATCATCGCCAAGATCACGCCAAGGAGCGCGAACATCGAACCGACGGAGAGGTCGATACCGCCAGTGATGATGACCATCCCAAGGCCGATGCTAAAGATCCCGTACATGCCGATCAATCGCGACTCGTTGATCAGATTCGCGACGCTAAGGAAGTTCGGACTCTTTGCCGCCGTCAAAGCGCATACGACGACCAGCAGGATGAATAGGCCCGTCTCCTTCCGCATGAGTGCTTTCATGCGCCCTGTCCTCTCCCAACCGCAAGTTGCATGATCGACTCCTCGCTACACTCTTTCCGTGTCAGAACTCCGGTAATCGAACCTTCGTGCATGACGGCGACACGGTCGCTGACTCCAAGAACCTCTTCCATATCGCTACTGACCATCAATATTGCCACGCCACTTTCAGTAAGTCGCCGCATCAATTCGTATATCTCCGCCTTGGCGCCGACATCGACACCGCGTGTCGGCTCGTCCATGATCAGCAACTTGGGACTCTGAAGCATCCACTTCCCCACCACGACTTTCTGTTGATTGCCTCCGCTGAGGTCGGCAACTTTGGTTTCGATCGAAGCTGCCTTAACGCCAAGCGTTTTGGATTCGGTTCCTGCTGCCGCGCACTCTGACTTTTGATCGATCAAACCGGCCCTGGCGAATCGACTCAAGCCTGGCAACGTCATGTTCATCCGGACGCTCCACTCGACGATGAGCCCTACGTTCCTTCGATCCTCGGGGACCAGACAGATACCGGCGTCGATTGCCGCCTGTGGCGAACCCAAAGCAACGGATGCGCCATCGAGGCTGACCTCGCCGCCCTCGGACGGATCGGTCCCAAATATGGTCTGAACCACTTCAGACCTCCCCGCTCCAACTAGCCCGGCAAGGCAGTAAATCTCTCCCGCTTTCACTTCGAACGATACTGCTCGATGCGGATAGCGCCGAGTCTTGAGATCTCTGACAACGAGCCGATTTTCGCCCGACTTCCTTTCGCCTACCGTACTCACTCGATCGAGGTCTCGACCGACCATTAGACGAACCATGTTGTCGTGAGTGATCTCTTCCTTCTTCAACTCGCCGGCGTTCTTACCGTCTCGTAAGGCGACGACCCGATCCGCAATCTCGGTAACTTCGCCGAGTCGGTGCGAAATGTAGGCAATACCAACCCCTCGACTTCGTAAATCGCTCACTATTCTCAGTAGCTGTTCGGTTTCAGTGAGGGTCAAGCTCGATGTCGGCTCGTCCATGATGAGAACCCGGGCTTCCTGCGACAGAGCCTTGGCTATCTCCACCATCTGCTTCTGCGCAAGTGACAGCCTGTCCAGAGGTGTATCGACGGAAATTGGCAGGCCGAGCTTCTCAAGAAGTGCGCTCGCCTCAGCACGCATTTTCGCTCGGTCGATCAGACCAAATCTTCTTGGCTCTCGCCCTAAGAACACGTTCCCGGCGACATCGATGTTATCGAGAGTGTTCAACTCCTGATGGATCAGGGCGATACCGAGGTTGTTTGCCTTGGAGACCGACTCAATGGTTACCGGCGCACCGTCGATCAAGATCTCGCCTTCGTCGGGGTGAACTAGCCCGCCCAGAATCTTCATCAACGTAGACTTTCCAGCCCCGTTTTCGCCGATCAAGGCGACGACTTCGCCGGCGAAAAGATTGATTGAGACTCCGCCGAGCGCAGTGACGCCCGGGTACCGTTTTACAGCGCCCCGGACGTCGACCAGTGGGTTCATCGTCGCCAGCTTCAGGCCTTGCCTGTCAGCTTTTTGAGGTTCGTCCAGAACTCGTCGAGGTTATCCTTGGTAATCACCTTCGTCGGAACGAAAACCTGTTTGGCAGCCGGAACGACCGACTTGTTACCCCTGAGGTAGTCGGCCATCATCTTAGTCGCCTGATAGCCGAATTCGAACGGCTGCTGAACGACGGTTGCGCTGATCGAGCCGTCTTTGATTCCGCCAAGAGTCTCTTCGGCCTCGTCGAAGGTGACGATCTTGATCTTGCCGATCTTTCCAGCATCCTTAACCGCATTGAGGATCGCAGGTCCGTTATAGCTCCACAGCCCTACGAGGCATGCAATGTCGGGATTGGCAACGATCGTATCGGACACGTTGGACTTGGCCCTTCCGCGGTCGCCGTCGTCGGTTCTGACGTCGAGGATTTGAACTTTGGAGCCTTTGAGCGCCTCTTGAATCCCTTGGTATCGCTCTTTGGCGTTGCCCGCATCTTTGGAGCCTACGAAGAGCATGATCTTGCCGCCGGCGGGAATCGCCTTCTTGATCTCTTCGCCAGCCTGCTTGCCAGCGTCGACGTTGTTCGTTCCAACGTAGCAAGTGCGGTCTGTATTCGGTGCGTCGCTATCCTGCGTGAAGATCAGCGCCTTTTTCGCCGCAGCGTTGACCATGTCGACCTGCTCGGCAGGAGTCTTTACGCTGATCGCAATCCCCTGGACATTGTTAACGAGGCAGTCGTCGAGCGCCTGCTTCTGCTCGGCAGGGGTGCCGGTTGCAATCTCTCTAAAATCGACGGATACGGCAGGATCTTCCGTGGTCTCTTTGTCGATCCCCTTCTTGGCGATGGTCCAAAACGGATCGGTGCCATTTGTAATGAAGGCCAATTTCACCGGCGCCTTGGCATCTTTAGGCTTCGTTGAATCGGTCCCCGTGCTCGTGCTGGTGCTCGAACTATCTTGACTACAACCCACTGCAAGCAACGCTGCGATTCCAACTGCTAACAGTTGAAAAGGAACTCTTCTGGTCATCATCCTCGACGTACTCCTCGGCACTGGTCAGGCCAGAATTGATTGTGACACAGGCTTACTGTTACTTCGATAGTTGGCTATAGATCGCCCAAAACCCAGGATCCTCGGAACCGAGACGCCACATCGCGAGGCCATTTAGCTTCAGTCTCTTAACGATCCCAAATTTCGGTCGAGAAGCGATGCCGTCGACAAAATACGCAGTCCGGCCATCGTACGTGAGAATCAATTCTTGGCTCTGAGGATCGCGCTTCGCCGGCCCGTGAGCCGCCAATCGGGAACTCCAGTCGTTCCACGAAATACCAACTCCCTTCTTGTCGAGCCAATCGTAGCCGTAGGCGGCAATTCCTAATTCAAGCTTCGAAGGCGAAATCTGAGACGCGGCAAAAGTCATGACTCGATCCACCCAATCTGGCGACGATATCGGGCCGGCTTCGCTCGTTTCCCAATGGTTGTCGTATGTCATCACTCGCACCGAGTCTGCAGCCTTTCCGAGCGCTGCATAGTCTTGCGATTGAGTGCCTCCCCAGGTACCCGGTTCAGATTCCTTTGCGTGAACCGCCATGACCAACTTCATCCGTTTTGAGTGGAGCATTCCCGCAAGCGATTGGACGAACTTCGTAAACGGCACGCGGTCCTTTTCATTCAGGGATTCATAGTCCAGGTCGATACCGTCGACGCCGTCTTCGGCCGCGATCTTTACTAATGCAGCAGCGTGGTTTGCGATCGCTTCGGGAGAAGCTGTCGCAATCTCAAACCCCTCGGGCGCAAACCCTTCATTGACCGCCATGGCATAGACCTTAACCCCATATTTGCGTGCCGTCGCGATAAGGTCTACCCGCTCCGACGCAGTCGGATGCGGTCCACGCTTAATGACGCCTTCCTTGGTGCAGTGAATCCAGTCTGTACTCACCGTCTGTAGCGAACTCGCGTGATCTTTGAACGACCTCATCGAGGAGCCGTCGTCATCCAAGATAATCCAGCCCGCGAGCTTCACGCGTGACTGTTGAGCCGAAGGCGAAAGGGCTAACGCAACAAGGAGCGGAATACAACCTAGCACTCCTCCAGAATGACACGCGCGCGATCTATTTGCGAGGGGCGAATTTCTCGGCTACCGCCATCACAGCCTGCAATCCCGCCGACGGGTCGTCCTCGCCACCGCGATTCACTATTCCTACGACAACAAGGTTCGCTTCAGGGAAAATCGCCAGTTGGCTGCGCATCGTTCCATTCGATCCGTTGTGGCCATGAAACGCCTCAATCCCGGCTATCTTTTCTATTCCCCATCCGCAGGCGTACAGCCGCCCGTTCGGAGACTGTTCCGGAATTCCACGATGGAGCCGTTCGATAGTTGCTGCCTTCAGGAATCCGTCTTTGCCATGTAGGCCGAGAAGGTGCGCCTGACCGAACGTCGCAAGATCCCCGACCGACATGAACATGCCGCCGCCCGCCCCTGCAAACATCGACTCGAGCGGACCTTTCATATCGCCGGCAACGAGTCCCTTAGGGCCTGCGAAATGACCGATTGGTCGCCCTGGTGGCAAAGAGTCGGCTCCCGTGAAACTGTGAGAAAGCCCTAACGGCTTGAAGACAAGATCCCGTACGAGTTGCTCATACGGCTTTCCGGATGCGACTTCGGCCACGTGCGATAACAGCGCATAGCCTGCATTCGAATAGGCGAACATGGAGCCCCTTGGCGCGATCGGCTTGCGGCTCAAGATGTCGCCGACGTACTTCTCTCGAATTGAGATCGGCGTTTTCGAGGTTCCAACAATCCTCTTGACGTCCTCCATCGTGAACCCCTGGTCTTCGGGAATGCCTCCACGGTGGTGCATGATCTGTTCAAGCGTTACCAGGTCGTAGCCGCTGTCCATCCGAACACTCGGTAGCGCCTCCTTGAGTGTTTCATCCCATTTCAAGCGGCCTTGTTCGATGAGCCTTCCAATTACAGACGAGCAGATCGACTTTCCAATCGATCCGACGCTCCAAACGTCGTCGCTTTGAACCGCGTCGTGTCCGTTGAGTTTACGAACTCCGGTCGTCGCGACCTTCATGACGCCATTTCGAAGTACCGCGATTCCCATCCCTGGGGAATGCGTCTTCGCAGCAATGGTCCTTGCCAGTGACTTCAAATCTGACCAGTCGCGGAGGTCGGGAGTTGTTCCTTCGATCAAGTAAGCAGGGCTGAATTGGACCCCTCTTAGCATCATCCTGGGTTGCGATTCAAAGTGAATCGTCATCGCAAGGCGCGAACTGTTTTTGTCGACGATTACGACGATAGCTTGCTCTGCCGTCTCCGAGTACTCGCGAACGATCTTGAACGGCGCGCCAAATACGGCGAGTTCCTTCCACCTCTTGACCCTCTGATCGATCGGGGCGTTGGGAATGACCCATTTCTGAACGAAAGATCTGAGTTTTGCCTCGTCCTTCGTGTTGAGGGCAGCAACGAGATCTGACGCCATGGTCCGCGATGAATTCGGGTCGACCTTACTAACCTGAGGGACTACGAATGCGCTCAGGCCGAGCGCGAGGCAGACTGCAACCGGATTCTTGGGATTCATAAGCATCGAGATGCAAGTTTGACTGGGGACGACCCATTACTGTTCGATTCGTGGGTTTTCACGAACCTCCCCGGTAAGAAGTTTCAAACCATTGCTTTCGAATAGGTTCAAAGTTCGATAATGGTTCGATGGGGCTTCTAAGCGGGAACTCTTCCCTGACCTATCGCCATCTTCTCCTTCGCCCGTCCATCGCCACCTCTCGAACAGCGATCTTTGTGGTAGCCACACTGCTCGCCGGAGCGGGAATGGCAAGGGACACCGTTCCCAAACGCATCAATCACGCGAACTGGAAGCTGGAAGCTCGGTTCACCAACGAGTACATCAACCAATACGTCTACACGACAAGTGTTGTGCCCCATTGGATCAACGAGACCGAGACGTTTTGGTATAGCTGGAAGGATAGCAACGGGTTGAAGTTCTACAGGGTCGACCCGCGAGCACGCTCCAAGAAGCCGCTGTTCGATCCGGCAAGGATGGCCACCCAACTGTCGGAACTCGTGCACCGGCCCTACGACAGCACGAACCTCCCGATTCAAACGGTCACGTTCACCAAGGACGGAAAGTCGATTCGCTTCGTCGTGGACACGGTTCGGTATGAGTACGAACTCGCAACTGGAACGCTGAAATCCGTTGGCAAAGTCAACCCCGACGATCCTGCCGAAGACGATGCCCCACCTCCGCCCCGATTTGGAAACCGCGGCGGAGGACGTCAAGGTGGTCGCGGAGCTGGGGCAGCGGGAACGAACTTCCGAACGCTGTCGCCAGACAAGAAAGCTTATGTCTATGCTCAGGATGAAAACCTATACTATGCAGAGGTTTCCGCCGAGGATAAGCCGGTCCAACTCACGAAAGACGGAGAGAAAAACTATGGGTATGGCGCCGCCGCCCCAAATGCCCGCGAGAAACGGATCCGTGTGAACGCAACATGGTCCCCCGACTCAAAGGCATTCAGTATCGAGCGGTCGGATACGCGCAAGGTTAAGGATCTATACCTAGTCAATTCGCTTGCGATGCCTCGCCCTGAGCTTGTGACCTACAAGTACTCGATGCCGGGCGATGTTGATGTCAGACAGACCGAGCTTTACGTCTTCCATCGCGACACGAAACAGCTTCAGCGGATGAAAGTTGAGAAGTGGAAGGACCAGCAGCTCTTCAACGTGCATTGGCTTGAGACCTCAGACCACCTACGATTCGTCCGTCGGGATCGCCTTCAGAGGCACTTGGAACTCTGCGATATCGACATGAAGATCAACCTCGTCAAGCCGATCCTGACCGAGGAAACCGAATCCGGCTTCATCGGAACGCAACCGGTTCGATACATCAAACCTGGTGGCGATATGCTCTGGTGGTCGGAGAGGAGCGGTTGGGGACGCTACTACGTTTATACGAACGATGGGAAGCTGAAAAGTCAGGTGACCAGCGAGCCCTTCCGAACCGATTCAATCGTAGAAATCGACGCCGATAAGGGTTTCGTATGGCTACAGGGCAACGGTCGCGAGCAGGACCAGAATCCGACCTATACTCATCTCTATCGCGCGAAGCTCGATGGTTCCGAACTTACCCTCCTCGATAAAGGGGATGCCGACCATAGTTCCCTACTGTCCCCGAAGACGCACTCCTATGTGATCGATAATTGCTCTCGAGTCGACATGGCGCCGACGTCTTCACTGAGGGACGAACAGGGCAAAGTCGTCATGAACCTTGAGCGAGCCGACCTTAGCCGGTTGATGAGTACCGGGTGGAAGATGCCTGCGACGTTCACGGTCAAGGCCGAAGACGGAGTGACCGATATCTACGGCGCAATGTGGAAACCGTTCGACTTCGATCCGGACAAGAAGTACCCAATTATTCTCAACGTCTATCCCGGCCCTCAAACCGAGAGCGTCAACACAACGTTCTCCGCCAATACGGGGACCCAGCGACTTGCTCAATTAGGGTTCATCGTTGTTCAGATCGGCAACCGGGGCGGCAACCCTAAGCGGTCGAAAGCCTACGACACCTTTGGCTACTTTAACCTGCGCGACTATGGCCTGGCCGATAAGAAGGCCGGCGTTGAGCAGCTTGCCGCCAAGTACCCGTGGATCGATTCAGATCGCGTCGGAATCTTTGGCCACTCCGGTGGCGGGTTCATGACCGCGGCTGCGATGTTGCTGCCGCCGTTCAACGACTTCTTCAAGGTTGGAGTTTCCTCATCCGGAAACCACGACAACAATATCTACAATCAGAACTGGTCCGAGCAGTATCACGGCCTAAAGGAAGTCGCCGCTGCGGCGAAATCCGCATCAGGCGGGGCTACCCAACCGGATGACGAAGGCACCGATTCGGAGATAGGAGTTTCCGATGACGCCGACGCATCGCTTGCTCAATCGTATCAGGACGCCATCATGCTCGATCGGATGCTCGTTCCCCTCCAGTCCGATGATCCGCAGGGGCGTCAGCGGCGTGGTCAGACGAACGGGACTGGCACCGGTCAGACTCAAAACAGCACGACGACGCAAACGGGTGCAACCTCTGGCGACAAGAAATTCGAGATCCACGTCCCGACCAACGCCGAGATCGCTGCCAACCTTAAAGGAAAACTCCTGTTGGTTCATGGCGACATGGACGATAACGTCCACTACGCCGGTACTTATCGCTTGATTGATGCCTTGATTCGTGCGAATAAGCGGTTCGATTTCATGTTGATGCCGGGTAAGCCGCACGGATACGGGGACTTGCAGCCCTATTTCACAGAGATGCTTTACGAGTATTTCTGCGAACATCTCATCGGCGATGACTATCGTTCAAGCGCGGATATGAAGGACAAAGGCAATTAGCGCATTGTGTCGCAATTTCACAATTCTAGCTTCTTAGAGCTGGTAGCGACGTCTTTCCGTGTGTGGCGGCTTGCAAATTGGCCATCGGCGCGTTATCCTAACGGTCGATGGCAGCAGGAGCGCCATTTCTTGATTCACGGAGGATACATATGCAAATCACAAATTCAAGTCGAACCAGCAAGGGCTTTACACTCATCGAGCTGCTCGTTGTCGTGCTCATCCTGGGCATCCTAACGGCAATTGCCCTCCCGTCCTACCTCAGCTCCGTTAACGCTTCAAGACAGGGAGCCGCAAACACGAATGCTCGTGCGCTTTCGACTGCAGTTCAAGGTAAAGCAATCACTGCCGGAAGTTACGATACGACACTGGCCGACTATGCTACCGACATGGGTGGCACGCTTCCTCTCAACCCCTGTACGAACTCCACGACGGGATACACAATCACGGCGACTGCAACTACTGCAACGGTAGCTGCGCAAGTAGGTACCGCGTGCGGAACCTGGACGCCGATGACCTTCTCGCTCACGCTGTAGTTCGCAATTGGCCCGAACGTATTCGGCGTCAACACCACGTACATGCATAGCTGCGGAAGTAGGTTTAACTCCTCCGCAGCTTCGTCTCATGAAATCCCTGTCACACAAAACCGTTACCGCCAAGTAAGGACCACCTAACGGGGACTGGACTGGAAATGCCAATTCAAGGCAATATGTAATCAGAAGGCGGCAGTGGTGCCGACCCCACAAAGGTAAACCCAAAATGAAAACGCTTCAAAATCGCAAAGGCTTCACGCTCATCGAACTGTTGGTCGTCGTATTGATTCTCGGAATCCTAACAGCCATCGCTCTTCCGTCCTACCTCAGCTCGGTTAACGCTTCACGACAAGGCGCAGCGAACACCAACGCTCGAGCACTCGCCACAGCCGTTCAGGGCAAGGCTGTTACAGCTAACGCTTACGACACGACATTGGCCGACTATGCAACGGACATGGGCGGCGCGATCCCCCTCAATCCATGCACGAACTCCACGACCGGTTACACGATCACCGCGACCGCTACCACCGCAACGGTAGCCGCTCAGGTCGGTACCGCATGCGGAACCTGGACGCCGATGACGTTCTCGCTGACTCTCTAAGATTTCAGCAAACCTAAGTTCATAGACAGAAACTGGGAAGGTAGGCATCGCCTACCTTCCCAGTTTCTGTTTTTCGGATCGCTTTCGCTTCAGAGATCAAGACTAGCTACAGCCACTTGTCTCGCCGCACGAATCGCACTTGAGACACACGCCGTTTCGCACCATCGTAAACGCTCCACAGTTGCTGCACGGATCGCCCTCGTACCCCTTAAGGCGTGCTTGACGGATCTTCTCGACGATTACCGCGACGTCGCTTTGAGCGGGCCGCTTGGTCACTATCGTCCCTGGAGCCGATGCGCTCGACGCTGGTTTCGTCCCTTCGTCCGACTTGGAAGTCTCGACGAGCATCATGCCGTTGGCGCCGTGGCCACTCACGACTCTTTCCTCATATTGGGGTTGGGTCGATTTCTGCGTCTGCTCGACAACCCACGTTGGGCTGCCGACCGCTTGGGGATTGTCGTCGAATGGAAGAGCTTCCTGCCCCGAGTTGGGTTTGAAGCCAGCAGCGGTGTGATCTTCGACTGCCTGACCGGGAACCGGTCCTCGGAAGTCGTCGTTCTCAACCTCTTCATCCTCGTATGCCGGGGATTGGTTCGGCCTGCCCATCGCGTCGCCTCGAAGGTCTTCTGGCTTAACCTGAACGAGATCGGTTCGACCGAGATAACTCAAAGCCAACTCACGGAAGATGTAGTCGATGACCGAAGTCGACATCTTGATGTTGTCATGGCCCTGAACACTTCCGTTCGGCTCAAAGCGAGTGAATACGAACGCTTCGACGAACTCCTCAAGCGGAACGCCATACTGCAATCCAAGCGATATTGCGATCGCGAAGCAGTTCATCAAACTTCGGAACGCGGCGCCTTCTCGGTGCATGTCGACGAAGATCTCGCCAAGCGCTCCGTCTTCGAATTCACCCGTTCTTAAGTAGACCTTGTGCCCACCGACACGGGCCTTTTGGGTGTAGCCGCGGCGGCGTGCCGGCAGCACTCGACGCTTCGAGATATACCGATAGACGAGTTTGGTTGCGGCTTCCATGACCGGGTCTTGGGCCGGCGTTGGCGCCAACGTCACGTTCGTAACTGGTTGAGTTTCGGGCGCCAGTGCTGGTGCTTCGTAGGCGGAAGCGACCGGCATCGGAGCAACAGGTTCGGTTGGCGCCTGCTCTTCGATTCGAAGCGTTAGTACTTCGACTTCATTATCGATCGACGCTTCCAAGATTGCGGCCGCTGCATCGTCGGAAGAAGAGTTTAACGGCTGGGAGAGTTTCGAACCGTCTCGATACAGCGCGTTGGCCTTGAGACACAGGGTCCAAGAGAGCCAGTAAGCATCGTTGATGTTCTTGATAGAGGCTTCCGACGGCAGGTTAATCGTCTTCGAAATCGCCCCGGATAGGAACGGCTGGGCTGCGGCCATCTGGCGAATATGGCCTTCCGCACTGATGAACCTTCTGCCTTTCTTGCCGCAACGGTTTGCGCAGTCGAATACGGGAAGATGCTCAGCCAACAGGTGTGGCGCACCCTCAACCGTCATCGTTCCGCAAACATATTCGTTCGCGGTGTCGATCTCAGCTTTGCTGAACCCAAGTTCGGCAAGCATGTTAAACGTCCAATCGTTGAGTTGCTCCTCGGTGAACCCGAGAACGTCGATACAGAACGAGTCTCCAAAGGTCCACTTGTTGAACGCAAAGCCGATCTCAAAGGCGTTCTCAAGCGCAGCTTCAAGCTTCTGGAGCGACTCCGGCGTGAACCCTTTTCGAGCAAGGCTCTCATGATTGATATAGGGAGCCCCACGCAGAGTCTTGTGACCCAGCGTATAGCCGATGATATCGGCCACTTGTTCCTCCGAATACCCCAGCTTGGTGAGGGCGGGAGGAATCGATTGGTTGATGATCTTGAAGTATCCGCCTCCGGCTAGCTTCTTGAACTTGACCAGTGCGAAATCCGGCTCAATGCCGGTCGTATCGCAGTCCATGATCAAGCCGATCGTTCCCGTAGGTGCAAGCACGGTAACTTGGGCGTTCTTGAAGCCATGCATCACGCCAAGCATCTCAGCGTGGTCCCAAGCGTTGCGAGCAGCGCCGATTAGCTCAGGAATGCAGTCCTTTTCGTTGATGCCAACCGGATAGATGCTCAACCCTTCATAGTCGTCTCTCGGCGCGTTATAGGCAGCACGTCGATGGTTGCGGATGACCCGCATCATATTCGAAGCGTTTCGGTCGTATCCTGGGAACGGACCGAGCTGGCTCGCCATCTCTGCGCTCGTCGCATAGCTACCTCCGCCGAGGATCGACGTTAAACTGCCTGTAATCGCAAAGCCCTGCTGGCTATCGTATGGAATGCCCATCTGCATGAGGAGGGCGCCCAAGTTCGCATAGCCGAGGCCGAGGGTCCGAAATTCGTAGCTTAACTGCGCGATCTCTTTTGAGGGGAACTGGGCCATGAGCACCGAGATCTCCAACACGATCGTCCAAAGTCGAATAGCGTGTTCGTACCCGGTTACGTCGAATCGTCCGGACTGCTGATCATAGAACCTGACCAAGTTGATGCTGGCAAGGTTGCACGCCGTGTCGTCGAGGAACATGTACTCCGAACACGGGTTGCTTGCGTTGATTCGCCCGTCTGCAGGGCAGGTGTGCCACTCGTTGATCGTCGTGTCGTACTGGAGCCCCGGATCGGCACTGTTCCAAGCCGCTTCGCAGATCTGCTCCCACAGGTCACGAGCATCTACGGTTTTGGTTGGCTTCCCGGAAGTCCTCGATGTTAGGTTCCATTCTTTCCCTTGCTCAACCGCATAGAAAAAGTCGTTTGGAACTCGGACGGAGTTGTTGCTGTTCTGACCGGAGACGGTGAGGTAAGCCTCAGACTCATAGCCGGTATCGTAGGTTGGAAAATCAAGTGACTTGAAACCTTGCTGGGCAAACTGGATCGCCCGCTGGATGTAATTTAGTGGAATCAACGCAGCCTTGGCTTCCGCGATGGTTCTTCTTAGGTGGGCGTTGCTTCGAGGGTTGAAGTCGGGAGTCTGCTGGGCGCCCTCTTGGGCAGACGGATTCGGTCTCCAACAGGCGCGCATGATTGCGTTCAAATGCCGCTCGTTTAGCTTGGAGCCGGTAACGAGTGCGGCTACCTTTTGCTCTTCGACAACCTTCCAGTTGACGAACGTTTCGATGTCCGGATGGTCCATGTCGAGGCAGACCATCTTGGCCGCCCGTCGAGTCGTTCCGCCCGACTTGATCGCTCCCGCGCTCCGATCTCCAACGCGCAAGAAGCTCATCAGACCGCTCGATTTTCCGCCGCCGCTCAGCCGTTCGTTCTCGCCGCGAATCTTGGAGAAGTTGGTGCCGACGCCGGAGCCGTACTTGAAGATCCTGGCCTCTCGGGTCCAGAGATCCATGATGCCGCCCTCGTTGACGAGGTCGTCCTTCACGCTCAAGATAAAGCATGCATGTGGCTGAGGCCGCTGATAGGCGTTGTGGCTTCGTCCGAGTTCACCCGTTTTGGGATCCACGTAAAAGTGTCCCTGAGGAACACCGGCAATTCCATAGGCGAAATGCAGACCGGTGTTAAACCACTGAGGTGAATTCGGCGCCGCGATCTGCTTTGCGAGCATGTGGATCAATTCGTCATAGAACGCCTGAGCGTCTTCGCCCGAATCGAAATACCCGTTGGTCTCTCCCCAGAATCGCCAGCAGCCTGCCAGTCGATGGAAAACCTGTCGGCTGTCCGTTTCGTGATCGGCTTTCGGTACAAGATACTGGGCATTGGGGTCGCCTTCGGCAACTCCGTGAATAACGCCCGGAGTAAGTCCGGCTTTGCGGAAATATTTCTGGGCAAGGATGTCGGTAGCGACCTGCGACCAATGGGCAGGCACCATGACGTCTTCCATCAGGAACACGGTGGACCCATCGGGATTCCGGATTTCGCTCTTTCTCGCCTCGAACGGGATACCGGTGTAAGGGTCACTACCCTTAGTTGTGAAATAGCGGTTGATTTTCATGAGATCTATATGTGGAAGAAAAGGTGTTAGGTGTTAGGTGTTAGGTGTTAGGTGTTAGGTGTTAGGTGTTAGGCGTTGGGTAAGGACGAATTCGTGTATTCGCAAGGCGGCGGGCTAACACCTGAATCCGTTCCGTACTCAGCCGTCTCCTCGCGCACTTGTTGGCTCGATTTATGGGCTCTGCGGTAATTGATGAGGCCATTCAACATCCGCATGCCAACTTCCAACCTTGAAATCAGTTCGTCTGCACGATTGATGCTCACGAGTCGACGTCTCTCAGCGACATGAAGCCAGTATTTGCTTTCGCGTGCCGACCCTCGGGCGATAACAAAGAAATGAATCCCTTCTGCCTCACCATAGCGTCCATCACCCTCAACTAAATTTGCTCCGATACTGTCAAGGCTCCGAACCAGTTGCCTACCGATCGTAGATTTGGCGAATCGCTCCCAGGTTTGGACCAATTCCCATCCCTCCTGTGCGACGCTAAGGAAACATTGGAACACCTCGGTGTCTTCGATCGGCAGATGGCTCATTGTCCCCTCCCAACACCCAACACCAAAGGCCCAACACCGCACATTCCGTTCATCGCGTCACCAAAAGGTCAGGCTTAGCGCTACCAGTCATATCCAAAACAATGCGTTCGAAATCTGCGATCGTTTCAAATTCCTGGTAGACACTGGCAAATCGAATGTACGCAACGGTATCAATCTGATGCAGTTCTAGCAATACTCTCTGCCCAATTGCGCCTGAACTGACTTCTTCGTCGAACTCCTGAAAGAGGTCTCGCTCGACTCGCTCGGACGCGTCCCTGAGAGTTTCTACGTCGATGGGTCGCTTGTGGCATGCAAGCAACATGGAACTCAGAACCTTGTCCCGGCTGAATTCTTGACGCGATCCACCGCGCTTGATGACGAATAGTCGCGGCCTTTCCGGCTCCTCAAACGTCGTGAATCTACGGCCGCACTTCATGCATTCGCGGCGTCTACGTATTGCCTCGCCATCGCGCGCTGGACGCGAGTCCAGAACCTTCTGATCGATGTATCCGCAAAACGGGCAATGCATGGTTTTCTAACTCGGCCACAATATATAGTGGCTCAAGGATTATCTAACCACTACCCGTGGAAAGTCAAGTAAATAATTGCGCACAAAATGCCAACAGCTTAACCACATTTTATGCACCGTTTTCCCCCGGTCAAACGTCTCCGGCTCGGGGAAAACCGGGATTACTGCGATATCAATCCAAGTTCCGACAGAATTGACTTCACCCTGGTCCTCACGTTCGGACCATTGATGTCCTTACTGCCGCGTACATTCGCAGCGAACGTAAATCGCCTTGGCCCACGCTCCACGAAGCCGACGTACCAACCTAGCCCCGCACCACTTGACCCCGTCTTGCCGTGAAGAATCCAACCGGTCCCAAAATCGCGAATCGTAATATCTCGGACAATTCTCATCGTTCGCGCGGAGAACGGCAGCGAATTGCGCTCAAGTCGTTCCAAAAGAGACACTTGCTCGTTTGCCGATACTTTCAGACTCGAACTGAGCCAAAACCTTGTCTGTCCACCGGAAATATCCCGGTTACCGTATCCAGTTTTGTCGAGCCAAAACTGCATCCGCTTGGCCCCAACCCGCTTTGCCGCCTCCTGATAGAACCAAACCACAGAATCTCGGATTGCGGTCCGAAGGGTTTGGTCGTGATCCCAAGCGGGAAACTCAGGGTGCCTTGTCCCATCCCACAGAATGACTGTCGAATCGTCATTCAGAACGCCGGTCTCCAGGGCAATCATGGAGTTGAGGATTTTGAACGTTGAGCAGGGAGATAGCCTTTCAGTGCACAACTCTGCGTGATATCGCAGTTCTTTGCCGTTCTGCTCATCCTTGAGGATAAAGCAAGCTTTCGTACCCTTGAACAGTTTGTCGAGGTCGATCGGCTTCCAGCTTTCTCCGCCCAACAAGGTCGCAGCAATCAGAAACAGCACCCGATGAATCTACCGAATCGGTGCAGCTAATTCCGCTGTAATCGGAGAAAATCGGAGGCGCCTTTATAGCTTTGTGCCTCATCGGACATCGACTGAACTGCAGATACCAGAGAGTTCCAGAGGTCAGGCGAACGCTGTATTTGGGTCTGGGTGACAAACCCAACTCGGATGACAAATAGTGCCGCGTCGACACTGGGCAGCCCCCAGGTCGTTTGACGCTCTGTCCTGAGGAACCAACCTTTCTCGAACTGCCTTCCATGCCAGACGTCTGGGTCTTCGCCAACTGGAGGCTCCGGATGGTGGTTCAGGCGATCGTCGGACTCGATTCCCCAGACAAATCGGACGAACGGCCCCCTGTTGACCATCGACTCCACCATGGCTCCTGCGACCGAATTGACCCGTTCGAAGCCTGGAATTGGCTGATGAGTCTCAAAGAATGACTTGCCGATCTTAGCCTCTGCCGCCCAATGGCTTGGGCTGCAGAGATTCAAATAGGCAATCCAGTCTCTCCCATTCACTCGGCACACGACCGCGATGTCTTCCGGTATTTGCAGCGCCAACGCGTCAAGCTCGAGCGGAATGGACTCACCCGTAAGGTGGCACTGAAGGCGATTTCCGTCGAGAGCAAACTGGTCTGGCCAATCCTCCAGAAGTTTGCCTACAACCAACTCGACTGCTTTCATCTCGACGGAGGGCTCAAGTCCATGCCGTTGCAGGTACTTCGAGGGCCTTTCCAAAATGCACCGGAGCTTGTTCTCTCGATATTTCGCAAACTCGCCGTCGAACTGGAAGAGCTTCCGGTCAAGGTCTCCGTTTCCGAAATCAGTCCCGAACGGTTTCAAGCCTGGAGCCACATCGTAAACGCCTTTCGTCCAAGGCGTGTAAACAGCGGGAGCCGGCAATGAGACCATATTCTCCCCTGAGACTACTCGGAATCAACTTCCGTATTCACCCGTCATCGCAACCACGCCTTCCCTTGAACGCTATTACGCTTCTCCCAAACTTCCCTCCCCTTTGCCTGCCCGAAGTACACTGATCCCGTATGCGGCACGGACGGGATGGGTCGGAATCCTTTGAGAGGATGGTGCTGCAAGCGATGCGGAAGCCGGCTTGGCTATCGGACGATGCTCCCCATGGCGATGTCGTCCTAAGTTCCCGAACCAGGCTGATGCGGAACCTCCGCGGTCATCGATTCCCGAACAAGGCCGATGAAGCCGAGTTGATGGATGTCATGCATTCGATCCTCGCTGCGGCACGCGAGGCACAGCCGTGGTTGGAAGTATTCAAGGGCCTGACCAATGCGGAACGCGACTATCTGGTCGGTTGTCGCCTCGTCTCACCCGACTTTGAGTGGACCCTTCCCGGCCGTGCCTTTCTTGTGGATGAAGCGAGGTCAATCAGTCTGATGGTCAACGAGGAAGACCATCTGAGGATCCAAGCGCTCAGCGCGGGGTGGTCGATTACAAACTGCGAATCGGCAGCGGTTGCATGCTTGGATGCGCTAGAAGCGCGCCTCAGCTTCGCCTTTTCTCCCGATTTTGGCTACTTGAGTGCGAGCCCGTTCAACTGCGGTATTGGCCGCCGACAATCGTCGATGTTTCACCTAATCGGGTTAGCCCACCAACGCCGGCTCCCTTCGGTGATCAAGGCTCTTGCCGTCAAAGGAATTGCAGTACGAGGTCTTTTTGGAGAATCGAGCCGCGCCATCGGCGCTTTTGCTCAAGTGAGCGTAATCGGTGGCTCAAAATCCGAATTCTCGGGCGCATGCGAATACTTACTGAGCGAGGAACGTTTGGCAAGGCGCGCAGTCGGTCGCGAGACCCTGCTTGAACGCGCAGTCCAAGCCCAGCAGTTTGCGGTTGGTTGCCCTACAATCTCACTAGCTGACGCCCTTAGGGTACTTGCGTGGGTTCGATGGGCGGCTTCGGAGAAACTCGATGGATTCACGCTTTCGACGCGGGACGTCGATGCTACGCTTGCGACTCTAGAATTGCGTGTTCCCAGCGCAGGTGAGATGTCGGGACGGCAGAGAGCCGATTCGCTGCGAGCCATGCTCCAGGGCGATTCCAAGTGGGGGAATCGCTTTACTTAGGCGGACTCAACGTCGCTTCAATCACCTCGCCGTTAGGTTTCTTGAATTTGACTTTGAAGCCTTGCCAGACTCGCTCGAATAGAAGCTTCAGGAAAGTAAGGTGTTCGGGGGAAGCGTCTCTCGCCGCAGAAAGAATCGTCTTGGCCGGCTGCCCCATGATCTCCAATATCTCACTTTCGTAAATTGGGGTCAATTGAGGATAGAAGCGTGTGGATGGCATCTCCCGCAAGACCATCTTCTCTCCCTGAACATCGATCGGCATCTGAAACCATTCCGACAGGAACATCGAGACCTGTTCGTCTGCCGACAGTTGCTCTGCGTACAGGACATTTCCGGGGAGATCGAGAATTACTCTGCGTGCTAAGAGGTTCTCGGTTGTAAAGGTTCCGACAATCGTAGGGTCGATCTCCTTGCGAGGGTCGTAGCTAACGCCTCGGAAGTAGAGGATCCAAGGCAAGATCGTTGACCCGATCCCAACTCGCGGCAGTATCGCGTGGTTTCCGCCCGGGCCATATTCGACTGGAACGCCCGATGCAGGCTCATCGCCACGCGCAAAAGAACTTCCCTGTTGCCCAATACGCAAGAGCACTGAGATCTTTTGGCCGGCGATCGAAAGTGCGACGACTGGCGCCACTTCAGCCTTTCTCAGAATCGGCGCAGACCACAAAGTTGAGGTTGTTCCCCACTTTGGGGCCTTCATGATCCATCCCTTTGCGTCCTCGGGGCTCAATCTACCCCCTGGCCAAAACGTAAGTTCGTTCCGAGCGTAGTCGACACCGATTGCCATTCCGTTTAAGAACGATAAGCCCAGTGAGTTCAAAACGGGATGCAGATTCGTGGCAGGGGCTTCAAGATTAGCCGTGCCGAGAGTTTTGCCGTTGATCGAAAGCTGTCGAGCAGGGCCTGCGTCTTCGCTCTGTACCATGATCGAATGGCGAGTCGTCATGTTCAGCCCAAAATCTTGTGGCGCCTTACCGTCGATCGACAGCGAGATGATCGGGTCGCCATAGAAGAACTTGATCGGCACGACAATCGGGCTGGCCGCCTTTGTTTGAAGCGCGACATACGTTGCGGTGGCTACAAAGAGACTCAGCATCGATTAGACCTCGCGACGAAATTCAAGCGCGCTCAACAAGGTTGCGGAGTCGGCGTAATCCAATTCACCGCCGATAGGCATTCCGTGAGCCAACCGAGTGACTTTGATTCCGATCGGTCGCAGAAGCCGAGCTAGGTAAAGCGCTGTCGCATCGCCTTCGATCGTTGGGTTTGTCGCCAAGATGATCTCCACCACTTCGTTGCCGGATAGTCTTTGCAGCAACTCCTTGACTCGGAGTTGGTCTGGCCCCACACCGTCCATCGGGCTCAAGAGCCCATGAAGCACGTGGTATTTGCCTTTATACTCCTGGATCCTTTCAAGCGCTGCAATATCCCGCGGTTCGGCAACGACGCAGATCGTCGACGGATCTCTGCGCGGACCTTGGCAAATCTCACAGATCTCAAACTCCGAAATGTTCTGGCACTCGGCGCAAAAGCGGAGTTTGGTTTTCGCATTCCTTATCGAATCGGCAAGCCGATTCGCCTCATGATCGGTGACGCGCAGCAGGTGGTACGCCAGTCGCTGGGCAGACTTTGGCCCGACCCCAGGTAGCTTCTCAAGCTCAGCAATCAGTTCGGCAAGCGGGCGGGCGAAAAGCATCGTTCAGATTAGCGGTGCAGCGTTAAGGCGTTTGAGCGTTCGAGGGACAGTGATGGAATGGTTCATCTTGATTCGGCCCCACCCTCGAACGCTTGCGGAGCGAGACGCTCCAGTGCTCAAACGCTGTTTCTTTACAGTCCGGGAATATCCGGCAGGTTGGGCATGATTCCCTGAACTCTCGCGTTGCGAAGCTCGGTAGCCGAGTTAAATCCATCCCGAACGGCGCTAACGATGAGGTCCTCAAGAGCTTCGACATCGTCGGGATCCACGACGCTCTTGTCGATCGCAATCTTGAGGATTTCGCCGGTACCGCTGAACAGGGCCTTGACTGGTCCTTTATCAACCGCGATGCGCTCGTTTGCTAGCTCGTCTTCAAGAGTTTTGGCTTTGGCCATCGCCGATTGCATCTGCTGCATCATGCCGCCGAAGCCCTGTGGGCCGAAGTTTTTGGGCAATTTCATGTTGTGTTCCTAGCTCCCCATGGGAATGTCGTTATCGATCTCCCCTTCTCCAGGAGCATTATCGTTGCGTTGATTGATCGGATCAGCGCCAAACACCTGTCTGGCAAGCTGCTCGAGCTTCGATCCCTCTGCGGGCAATTCTACCGCGCTTGGCTCGTCTTGGCTCGACTCACGTCGACGAACGGTATGGTGTACCGAGACGTGTTCGCCAAAATTGCGCTTAACCGCTTCAAGAATGGCTGCTTTGACCTTGGGCTTGTCGCTCACCCATTCGTATTTGATCTCAAGCTCGAATTCGATAACGACCTTATCGCCATCAAGTGAAGCAGTGGCTCCTGCCAGCTTCATCCCTAATGTCCGCGAGAGCGCCGTGAGTTCCGCGACCGTCTTCTGCCAGGGGTCGCTCGCAGTTGTTTGTTGCGTGGCTGATTCAGTCTCTGCCTTCGGTTCGATCTTCGGCGGCGTCGGTGCAGTGGTTTCATGCGCAACATGCTGCGGCTTTGGCTTGGCCGGCTGTGGTTGCGCAGGCGTTGCCGAGGCAGGTGATGCCTTGACTGGCGTGTGATCGTGAGACGTCGCTTGACGCCCTGTGCCAGGCTCCGGCATTTGCGATAGCCGAACCAGCTCAGCTTCGAGCCAGAGTCGAGGCAGGCTGATATCCCGAATAGCCTTATGGGCTTCCGCGAGTTCTCCTCTTAACTTCAGAATGGTGTCGCGCCCGATCCTTGACGCCGTTTCAAAGAGGGCAGACTCCCTCGTTGCTTCACCGCCGCCCTCGATCGCAACTTGATACGATGCGCGGGTCAGGTCAGAAAGTCGGTACATCATCGAATCGAGAATTGCCCGCGGATCCCGCCCAAGTCTTGCGACCTGGGAAAGCAGTTCCATGATTTTGGGGACATCGCGATCTTTGATGGCCAGAAACAGGGCGTCAACGACCTCCTCTGAAACTAGACCAAGCTGATCGTAAACTTGCTGGAGCGTAATCGCCCCTTCTGCAGTCAGGATCGCCTGCTCGAGAAGTGTCAATCCGTCGCGATATCCGCCATCCGCCATCCTGGCGATTGCAGCCAATGCCGCTGGCTCTGCCGTAACGCCTTCGGTTTCCGCCACATACGCAAGCCGACCGACCAAGTCCTGCATGCTTGCTCGGTGAAATTCGAACTTCTGGCACCTAGACCGAATCGTGGGCGGAACCTTGTTGTATTCCGTGGTCGCGAGTATAAAAATGATATGGGCAGGCGGTTCTTCGATCGTCTTGAGTAACGCATCGAAAGCCTTTGCCGACAAGTCGTGGACCTCGTCGATGATGTAGATCTTGTATCGACAGATCATCGGCATATACTCTGCCGCTTCCACGATTTGAGTCCGAATCTCGTCGACTCCAGACTCGCTGGCGGCGTCCATCTCAATGACGTCGACACAGCTACCGGCAGTTATTGATCGGCATATCTCGCACGTGTCATCCGGCTCGGAGCTTGGACCGTGCTCGCAGTTAAGCGCTTTGGCTAAAAGCCTTGCCGTCGAGGTTTTGCCAGTACCGCGAGGGCCGGTGAAAAGATAGCTGTGAGCGATCCGGCTGGAGGTGATCGCGTTCTGCAGTGTCCTTACTACGTGGTCTTGTCCAATCAGATCGGAAAATGTCTGACTTCGGTATTTTCGGTAGAGCGAAATATAAGCCACGGTCTTGTCGCGTTGTCCTTGAGGCGCCGATACATCCAAGTCAATCGTATCGCACCGACCTAGATGAAAAAGGCTCCAAGTCGCCGGGAATGATGCATCGCACAGAGAATCGACTTACCGCTGCTACCTTCCGGTCCTGACGGGATTCACCGACCTGCTGCCGTGCAGTTCCCGGCGGTCCACTGAGTTTAGCAGACCGCCAAGGGCGACTGGAGCGTTCTGAACAAGTCTAGCCTTTCGTATGACTCATGGATCGAAGCGAAGGGATCTTGAGGATCACATCGTCCGCTGTCGTTCCGGTCGGAGCAGCATCGACATAGTTCGAGGTTTTGACAACTGGAGTCTTGTCAACCCATTCGCCGTACCGAAGGATCTGATCCTTGGTCAGGGTCAAGGTTGCGAATACCACTCGCTGGCCTTTTCGAACTTCCGTATTGAGGAAGTTCTTGTCGGTCATTCCTTCTCCGCTCCATCCAAATTTGTCCTGGATGTGTGGAGGAGCGCTTCGCGGATTGTAGTAGAACTCAAGCACGTACTTGTCCTTTGCGAACGGGTACATCGTTGGGTCCTTACTCATGTCGACCTTCTTGTTGAAGCGGCGATTCTTGACGAAGAGCTGCTCCTGCATAAAGGTCTGGTCGCGAGGCGGGTCGAGATTGACGGCGTCTTTCGCGTCCCACTCAAGTTCGGCGCCGTGCGCTCCGGGAAAATCTGCGTCGCGAACGACGGCCCGGATACGGGTGCCAACTGGAAGAACGTTCCAGGTTCCTTCGAATCGAATGACGCGAGACTCAACGACGGTAGCCTTGAGGCTGAACCCAACATCGAACGGCGGATAGACGTCATATCCGTCTAACTTATCGTGCCGGACTTGTGCCTGATAGCCGCGCTGGACCGAACGCACGAGCATGTTATCGAGGTTGCTCTCCAACGTGTCGCGATTCTGGTGGTTCTGGAATGCCTGATCGGTGTCGTACTTCTTCTCGGAGTCGGCATACAATCGATAATAAGTATCGATGCTCTTGTCGACTTCGCCAGTTCGCTGATAGGCCATACCCAGAAGGTTCTTTCTAGCCGGCAACATGTCCGGTTTCGTCTGAGCCTTTAGGAACCACTTGACGGCGTTATCGTAGTCGTCGTCGATCTTGTGATACCAAAGCCAACCCTCTTCAAAGAAGAGCTCATACGTGTCGGGATTCTGACGCGTACCTTCTTTTCCAAGTGCGAGCGCCGACGGCAGGTACCGGCGGTCGGAGCGTTGCTCCTCGTCGGTGAAGTTATAGCCGATGTGCCACATTCCGGTTGCATAGACGTCGATCTCGCTCGGGTCCAACATCGTAACGAGTCGGATGAGCGGCAGAATCGCGTCGTAGTTACCGTTGTCGAAGAAAGAATCCGCCTTCACCCAGAGGATGCCGGCAGTGATCTCCCTGAAGCCCGCAAGAACCGCCAAGATCTGATCCGGAGACATGGCGTTCGTGTAGATCTTGCCCTTTCCAGGGTTAAAATCTCGCTCCCATTGAGGGAAGATGAGCTTTCGCTGCATGAACCCCTGGAGCATGATCCCCAGCACTAACACAACTAGCAATACCGGACTACTTTTGTGCTTCATGTGTTAGACCTCTCTTCGATCAAAGATCAGGATTCCGATGATAAGCAGAATGCTGATGTAAACCAATCCGTAAACGGTCAGCTTCAAATAATAGAAGCCTTCGTTCTGGATAACGGACGTCGGGTTGATGATCGGGTTCTGGATGTTGTAATCGGCGAAGTTCGGTAGGAACGTATTGATGCCCTTTGCGATGATCTTCACGAATGGAACCGTATTCTGGTTCTCCTGAAGAGTCTGGAACAACGGGTTAAAGAACGTGCCGACCATGAAGACACCGATCGTCAAGAAGAAATTGACCAACGGCGCAACAAACGTCGAGAAGAAGATACCGACGGCGGCGAGGAGGCACATCTGAATGAAGTACATCATCGGCCCCTTCATCAGGTCCGCGACTTCGCCAACGTTTTTGCTCTGCTGCTGAAGGAAGAAGACGAAAGCCATTACAGCCGACATCATCGCCATCATCAGCAACAAGGAAGCAACAGCTCCCAAGTACTTGCCGACGAGAAACTGCCATCTCTGCACGGGCTTGGACAAGATCGTGTAGATCGTTCTACGCTCAATTTCGTTCGGAATCATGTACACGGTCAAGATGACCGCGATAATGCAGCTTACGCCTTGAATGACGCCCAGCATGAATCCGCGCAAGACGGTCGTTTCCGATCGAGCAGAGAGAATCCCCAAGCCCGGAGCAACGACGAGAAACAGTACGCCAATGAGAAGGATGACCAGCAGAACACGTCTGCGGATCGCCTCTCCCACGGTCGTTGAAGCGATAGCTAGAATCGGTCTCAAGAATTTGCTCCTGGTGAAGAGACG